>Ga0335085_10002104_pt1 | contig 38552 bp, 32 predicted proteins | sample Lox_Sample_45_FD_206712 | JGI IMG/M metagenome (GOLD analysis project Ga0335085, IMG submission 206712) | Soil microbial communities from Loxahatchee National Wildlife Refuge, Florida, United States - Lox_Sample_4.5 | ecosystem: Environmental > Terrestrial > Soil > Wetlands | place: USA...
AGGGCGGAGTTGGTTGTGGGGATCGATGCCGGGTTGGTGGCGCCGGTTGGCGCTGGCACCCACGAATTGGTCTGCATCGTTGTGCTTTCTTCGAGCGTGTATCCGGTTGCGGCGGGGGGCCAGGTGAGGGAGACGCTGCTCGGAACCGATGAGTTAATGATCAAAGCCGGAGTTGCGACCTGCACGGAAACGGTCGCGGAGTTTGCTGCGTTGAAGAGATTGGTGGTGTTGTAAACGAGCGCGTAGAGGCCGGGGGAGTTGGTGTTGACGGAACCGCTGACGTTGATGGCGCCGGTGATGTTGGTCAAAGTGGAAACGGGCCAGACGGCGGTCTCGCCACCTCTGGGATCTCCCCATCCGAACGTCGTGCCATCGGCACGCATGGCAAAATTCGCGGTGCCGGCCGCGGCGATGGCGACGACATTGGTCACGGACGGCGGCACGGTGTTTTTGTTTCCATCATTGCTGCCCCACGCCACCACGCTTCCGTTTTGCAGCAGCGCCATGCAGCCATCTCCGGCTGACGAAATGGCCATGGGCGTCGAGGAGAATGCCGGAATGTTCGTTTGGCCCTGAAAGTTTACTCCCCAGACGAAGAGGGTTCCGTCCGCCCGCAAAGCCATGAAATTGTTCGCGCCGGAGGCGACTGAAACGATGTTGGTGGCGTCGGTCGGAACCGATCCGCCAAAAATGACCTGGCCGGCTGCGTTCAAGGCCACCGCGCCGCTGAGGCTGGCGGAGAGTTGGACGATATTTGTGAGGGGTAGCGGCAAAGGCACGCCAGCGCCCCAAGTGACCACGGTTCCATCGCGGCGCAACGCCATGCTCTGGCTTCCCCCGGCGGCGACAGCCGCGACATTATCCAAGCCGATGGGCACATTCGTCTGACCGACAGTATTTGTGCCCCAGGCGACGACGGTGCCGTCGCGTTTTAATGCGAGGAAATGGTAGTTGCCGACGGCGATGCCGACGATGTTGCTGAGAGTATTGGCGAAGTTCGTTTGGCCCGCGCTATTGTCGCCCCATAGGGCTACCGTTCCATCCGCTCTTAATACCATGCCATTGGCGCTGTCATTCGCGGAAAGCGCGAGCGGCGTTGCGGTCAGGGTTGCGGGAGGATTGGTGAAGGGAGAGCGAACGTAGGCGATTTGATTGGTGCTGCCCGCAATGTTGATGTTGGGCGTCACGAATGCCTGGTCCCAACTTCGAAGAATCGTTCCGGCGGAGTTGGTGGTGACGAACCGAAAATGGTAGACGGTCCCGGGTTGCAAGCCGGTCAGTAGATTGGTGGCGGTGACAGGAGAAGTACTGTTGCCAAGAGATGCGGGAGTGGTGGAATTGCCATAACCGATGCCGAGGCCCCATTCGAACCATCCCCCCGTGTCCAATCCGCCTGCAAGGCAAAAGCCATTCAAGGTCGCGCTAGTGGCGGTGATGTTTCTTGCTGGAAGAGTAGAGGTGGAAGCGGGCATGGCGTTGTAGGAGAGATCGTTGGTGCTGAATTGGTCCGGCGCGAAGGTGAAGACGCGGACTTCATCCATGAACCCCGGGAAGGTCTGCACCCCGGGAACCTGTGGCGCGCAGGCGAGGGCAAAATTTCCGGCGGGGATATGAGGCGTTGCGGTATTGGTGGCGGTGGGCAGGGAATTGACATAGAGAATTGCCACGCCATTACTGCGGACGAGCGCGACGTGCGACCACGAATTTAAGAGGATAAAACGGCCGTTCAGACCGACAACGCCGCCGAACAGGGCGGTGTAATTGCTCGAACCGACTCCCAGTCCCCAGCCGCTGGTGGCTGTGTTTCCGTTGTAGGCGATGAGCCCGTCCTGGGTTGCCGTCGGCTCGACCCAGGCTTCGATGCCGAAGTTGTCGGTGAGCGTGGAGACGACGTTGCTGCGGATGGCGTAAGCGTTGTTGGTGAAGTTGATGCAAAGGGTGCTGGCCAGCCGGGGGAAGGTTCGGTTGCCCACTGCGTCGGAATAAGTGGTGGCTCCGTGAAGCTGGAGGTTGTTCGTCCCGATGCAATCCTGGGAAGTCGTGACTGCGCCGCCGGGCACGGCGCCGGGATCGCTTTCACCCATCCGCCACTCGTCGATGACGGTGATGGTGGCGTTGGCATGAGGGCATGAGAGCAAGGCTGACGCGAGTACAAGCGCGGCTAAGGCGCGTTTCAAGTGGAACATGCGAGAGGATTCCACGGAATCGAGAAGACATTCAAGCGAAATGACATCCGTTTTCAGGACGCGTCGAAGGCTGCCAGCGGTTTTGCGCGCTTGTAACCACGCTGTTCAAAAGCCGCCATGATTTTGCGCTTTGGAAGGCCTGTGAAAATTTCGCCATCAAAATTTAACAGTGTGCTTTTCCTTTATTTCCAAGCGTTTGAAGATGCTGTTCCGATTCTGCTTTGTGAAGCGGTTGCATGGCATGTGCGGTGCTTGAGGAACGGCATGGCTATTTTCGATCCGAATAAAACGTCGCAGAAGTTCGACGATAGCCATTTCTTCCAGCGTCTCACGCTGATCGACATCTGCTGCGGACCACCCATCCAGTACTGATTGTTTCCTCACGTCCGGGTTCGACAGAACCATTGTTTTTTAGTTTTTAACGCCGGTTTATTTTGTACTTATGGGTTTCGGTCATTCACATAAACGTAAAGTTCGCAGAGTCCGTTCGGTTACGAAGGAAGCGCAGCACGATCTTGCGCACTCGGAAGGCAAGGAGCATCACGACGCGCCGGGGCATCATTTTGATCCCAGCATGCATCATCATGCTGACAAGCCGGGCGCGCAGAGCAAGTTCCACGCGCCGCCCGCGGGTGAAAACTGGCCGCCGTTTCCGGACCTGCCGAGTTCGCATCATCCGCACCCGGAACATCCCGAGGGCTACGCCTGGAAGCCCGTGCAGCATGCGGATTACGGCGACGTGGGCCATGTGCCGCCGGGGCACGCGCATCCGGAAGTTTTTGATCCCGCCGTCCGCCAGGGCGCGTGGGCAAAATATCGCGAAGCGGAACTCGGCTCGAAGGGCTGGAAGGAAGAGGTGGATCGGTGCATTGAATACGGCCTGGAAGCAGCGCCTTCGATCAAGGACCGGACGATCTCGACTTTTGCGCGCGGTGAACTGCCGCACTTCGCGGGCATCAATACCTTCTGCAAAACCCATTACCTCGAAGACGTGAAAAAAGTGTCGGGCTTCGATGCGGCGGTCATCGGCGTGCCGTTTGACATTGGCACGACGTATCGCAGCGGCACGCGTTTTGGTCCGCAGGCCATCCGGCGCATTTCGGCGCTTTACGGCACTTACAATTACGAGTTGGGCGTGGATTTGCGCGAGTCGCTCAAGTGGTGTGATGTCGGCGATGTTTTCACGATTGCGAATATTGAGAAGGGCTTTGATCAAATTTCGAAAGCGGTCGCGCACGTGCGTGCCAACGGCGTGTTTCCCATCATGCTCGGCGGGGATCATTCGATTGGTTACCCGGATGTGCGGGGCGTTGCGCCGTATATCGACGGGCCGGTGGGGATCATTCACATCGACCGCCACGTGGACACGCAGGAAACGGACATGGACGAGCGGATGCACACGTGCCCGTGGTTCCATGCGACGAATATTCCGAATGCTCCACCGGTGAATCTCGTGCAACTCGGCATCGGCGGCTGGCAGGCGCCGCGGCCGGGCGTGAAAGTCGGGCGCTCGCGCGGCACGACGGTGCTGACCATCGAAGACATCGTGATGATGGGCGTGGACAAGGCCGCGGAAATCGCGCTCGACGTGGCGTGGAGCGGGGGGGCGAAGGCGGTTTATCTCAGCTTCGATGTGGATTCGCTCGATGCGGGATTTGTGCCTGGCACGGGCTGGCCGGAGCCGGGTGGATTTTTGCCGCGCGAAGTTTTGCGATTGTTGCGACTTGTCGCACGCGAAGGTCTTTGCGGCATGGAAGTCGTGGAAGTGGCGCCGCAATACGATGTCGGCGACAAAACGGCGCTCATCGGCACGCGCGCGATCATGGATGTGCTCGCGACGCTGGTGAACGAGGGCAAGCTCGGCAAAAAGCCAGAAACGAAATTGCCGCCGCCGCCGTATTGGCCGGAGCGCAAGAAGAAGAAAGTGAAGAAATGATACGAATTCGAGGTGATATGAAATCCGAAGTCCGAGATCCGAAATCCGAAGGAAGCCCGAGGTCCGAAGTCCGAATTGGACTTGCGATGCTCCCCGCGGCCTTCGACATTCGGTATTCGGATTTCTTTCGGATTTCGGATTTCAGCCTTCGGATTTTCATCCCGTCCCTATGAGTGCTTTAGAAAAACGCCCATTGCGGTGGGAATCCCTGACCTGGGAGGAAATCGGTTCGCTGCGCCAGTCGGGAATGGATTTGTGTCTGCTGCCGGTCGGCGCCACGGAGCAGCACGGGCCGCACCTTGGCGTGGGTATGGATTCGCGCAACGCGACTTTGCTCTGTGATGCAGTCTCGCGCGAAACCGGAGCGCCGGTTTTACCCACGCTGAGTTACGGCTGTTCGCTCGGGCACTCCCGCCGCTGGCCGGGAACGATTGCGTTGCAACCGCAGACGCTCATTGATTTCGTCGTGCAAATCTTCGAATGGGTTTATCACGCGGGTTTCAAGCGAATCATCTTCGTGAATGGGCACGTCGGGAATTTTGCGCCGCTGCGTTGCGCCCTGGAAGTCATTCGCAGCCGTTTTGATGATGCGCTGGCGCGGATTTGCAATGTGGCTGAAATCAGTCCCCGCGTTCGCACGGAATTTTTCGCGGATGCGGACGATTGGCATGCGAACGCCGCCGAAACTTCCCTGATGATGGCCCATGCGTCCGATCTGGTGCGCTGGGACAAGTTGACGAACTCCGACGACGCCGACCGCACGGCCGGCCTCGTTTTTACGCACCCGGTGAATCGCACCAGCAAGAATGGTGTGACCGGTCTCCCGAGCCGCGCGACCACGCAGAAGGGCGAAAGCCTGTTTCGCATGATGGTGGAAGACCTTTCCGCATTGGTCCGCCGCGGCCTGAACGAAAATCCGCCACTTGAACATGGTTACTTTGCTCCCGTGTTATGAAATCCAGATTGGGGTCTCCCATTAACATCCGGCTTCGGCCGGGCGCAGAATATGATCGCGAAAGCGAGCCGTTTCAACGGCTTGCCTCTCTTCGAAAACCGTTGAAACGGTTTTCTCAAATCTCGCTTTCAAACACCGGGCTGAAGCCCGGTGTTAATGAGATGGCCGCACGCTTAATCCAATTTTTTATTCCCGCATGAAGACGGCACCGAAACTCAAGTCTACCAAATCATCACGCAGCGCAGCCGTCTCGGCTGCGAGTTCGCGGGGCGTCCCGCCCCGTGTGGCTAATGGCGAGACGCCATTAGAACTCGCAGGCGGGGACGCCGGCGCCGCGAGCGATGCTGAATTGAAAAGCATCAAACAAAAGCTCGTTCAACAGGGCGTGAAATATTGCCTGGGCGCGTACGTGGATATCCACGGCGTGCCGAAGGGGAAGTTCGTTCCGATCGAGCACTTCGAACATTTTGCGCACGGCTCGGAGCTTTACACCGGTTACGCGCTGGACGGTCTCGGCCAGGCGCCGAATGACGACGAAATTTCCTCGGTACCGGACCTGAATCATATCATTCAGCTTCCGTGGCAGAAGGAAGTCGCGTGGATGCCGGCGGACAATCATTTTCACGGCGAGCCTTATCCGTTGAATTCGCGCGTGCTGCTCAAGAACGTGATGGCCGAGGCGGCGAAGATGGGTTTTACGTTCAATCTCGGGATTGAGTGCGAAATTTATGTGCTCAAGCAGGATGAGCGGGGGAAGCTGATCGTCCCGAACCACGACGACAATCTCGAGAAGAGCTGCTACGACGTGAAGCGCTTCCTGGATGTGTTTCCGTGGCTCGACGAGATGGCCACCACGATGAACGGTCTCGGCTGGGATGTTTATTCCTTCGATCATGAGGACGGGAATTCGCAGTTCGAATTCGATTTCAAGTATGCGAACGCGCTGATGATGGCGGATCGTTACATCTTTTTCCGTTACATGGCGAAGACGATCGCGGCGAAACACGGATTGCTGGCGACGTTCATGCCGAAACCGTTTGCGGACAAAACCGGCAACGGCGCGCATTTCAACATGTCGCTGGCGGACGCGAAGACGGGGAAAAATTTGTTTGCAATCAAACCGGAAGATGACCCGCGCGGGCTGGGGCTTTCGCCGCTCGGATATTCGTTCGTAGCGGGAATTTTGCGGCATGGGCGTGCGTTGTGCGCGGTGCTCGCGCCGACGGTGAACAGTTACAAACGGCTCATTCGCCGTGGCGCGATGAGCTATTACTCGTGGGCGCCGGTTTTCAATTCGTTCGGCACGAACAATCGCACCAACTCAGTGCGCATTCCAATGGGCGGCGGGCGTTGCGAGAGCCGCAATGCGGATTCCTCGTGCAATCCGTATCTCGCCGCCGCGCTCGTGCTCGCGGCGGGATTGGAAGGCGTGCGCGAAGCATTGGATCCCGGCGATCCGCATCACGAAAATCTTTACGAACTGTCGCCGGCCGAGCTGGAAAAAATCGGCGTGCAGGAATTGCCGCGGACACTGGGGGAGGCGGTCGATGCGTTTGCGGCCGATCCCTTCGTGGAAAAAATCATCGGCAAGGAATTGAAGGAAGAATTTATCCGGTACAAGCGGGAGGAGTGGACGGAATATCACCAGAGCGTCAGCCAGTGGGAAATTGACCGCTACGCGCGGCTTTTCTGAAAAATCAAACAACAAGAAAGGAAACCATAAATGAAAGCGAAAACACTGTTGGCAGCGGGACTTCTCGGACTCATGGGTCTGAGCCCGGTCCTGGCCGACACGATCAAAATCGGTTACAGCGACTGGCCGGGATACACGGTCATGGAAATCGCCAAACAAAAAGGCTGGTTCAAAGATGCCGGCCTCGACGTGGACATGGTGTGGTTCGAATACTCGCCATCCATCGACGCTTTTGCGGCGGGAAAAATTGACGCTGACATGATTGTGGCCGGCGACGACATGGTCACCGGCGCGAGCGGCGCGAAGAGCAAAATTGTCTGCCTAGTGGATTACAGCGAAGGCAGCGACATGATTGTGGGCGCGCCGGGCGTGGACTCGATCAAGGATTTGAAAGGCAAAAAAGTCGGCGTGGAACTCACGCTGGTTGAACACGAACTGCTCCTGCAGGCGCTCAAAGTCAACGGCATGAGCCAGTCGGACGTGACGCTGGTCGGCACCGCGACGGACAAGACGCCGCAAGCGCTCCAGTCCGGCGAAGTGGCGGCGATTGGCGCGTGGTATCCGATTTCCGGCCAGGCGTTGAAGACGGTTCCGGGCTCGAAGAAATTGTTCACCAGCGCGGATGCAAAGGGATTGATCTTCGACGTGATCGCGGTGAACCCGACGAGTTACGCGGCGCACAAGCCCGAGTGGAAAAAGATCACGCAAATTTATTACAAGTGCGTGGATTATTTGAAGGACCCGGCGACGATGGACGACGCGGTGAAAATCATGGCCGCCAAGGTCGGCGCGGACCCGGCGGACTACGCCAAGAACATTCCCGGCACGCATTTCCTCACTGTCGCTGAAGCGAAGCAGGCGTTGAAGAAAAGCCACGACATGCTGTCGATCTACGGCTCGATGGAGTTGAGCGACAAATTCTATCTCGACAACAAGGTCTATAAAGATTCGCAAAAGCCCTCGGACTACGTGGTCCCGGGAATCATCAACAGCTTGAAGTAATCAACTTGTAGCGGCGTTCTGTGACCGCCGCGAATTGTGAAAATGGTCGGCGGCGGTCATGGACCGCCGCCACAGGAATATGGCGCATCACGATTGGCTTGGACTGAAGAATGAATTGCCGCACCGGCGCAAGGTTGCGCTGACGGTGCTGTCGTTCCTCGTCCCGCTGATGCTGTGGTGCGCGATCAGTTATATTCCGGGGCTCTGGCATCCGCTGGTGCACGTCACGGACGCGGGCAGCGTGGATTATTTCGTCACGGATATGGATGTGCCGCGCGCGACTTTCGATTCGGAAGTGGCGAAGGCGCGCGCGGCGGGCCAGGATTTGCCGAAGGGTTACCTGACGAATCCAGTTTACCTGCCGGCGCCGCACAAGGTGCTGTTCGCGTTTTACACGGCGTTCAAAACGCCGCCGCGATTGCAAAATGAGCCGTGGCTGCACGAAAGCCTTGGGCACAGCATCCGGACCATTTTTCTCGGGTTCGTCATCTCGTCCATTTTTGGGCTGCCGCTTGGGATTTTGTGCGGCACGTATCGGTTCTTTGCGAAATTGCAGGAGCCGTTCATTGAATTTTTTCGTTATCTCCCGGCGCCGGCGTTTGGCGCGTTGTGCGTGGCAATCCTGGGCATTGATGACGCGCCAAAGGTCGCGATCATTTTCATTGGGACATTTTTCCAACAGGTCCTTGTCATCGCGAACACGGTGCGCAAGGTGGATCCCGCGCTGATCGAGGCGGCGCAGACGCTTGGTTCGCGCGGTGTGCGGTTGGTGACCCGCGTGATTATTCCCGCCGCAATCACGGACATTTACACTGACATGCGCATTTTGCTCGGTTGGGCGTGGACGTATCTGATCGTCGCGGAAGTGGTCGGCACGATGTCGGGCATTACGCTGTTCATCAATCAGCAGGCGCGTTATCGGAATTTTGATAATGTGTATGCGGCCATCGCGATGATCGGCATCATCGGGCTTTCAACGGACATGTTTCTCGCGTGGCTCGGCACGGTGTTGTTCCCATGGAAACGGCGCGCACGGTCGGGGTCGTCGAAATTCAAGTGGCTCGCAAAATTGTGGCCGCAGGCAACCGTTCCCGCGGGGCCCGAACCCGCAAAACCGGCGGAGGAAAAGTCCGCCGCTGAATTGAATGTCGCTCAGTGAATTAAAACTTCCGGATTATCGCGAGCAATCGACGGCGGTCGCGGCGCGTTTCGACCGCATTCGCCAGCGCCCGGTGATCCTGAGCGTGCGCAGCCTGAAAAAATGTTTCGGCACGAACGGCAACACGCATGTGGTGTTCGACAATGTGTCGCTGGAGATTCACCGGCGGGAATTTATTTGCGTGGTCGGCGCGTCGGGTTGCGGAAAATCGACGCTCGCGCGCATCGTAGCCGGTTTGGATGAAGCCACTGGCGGAGAAATTTTGCTGGATGGAAAACCCGTCGCGGGTCCGGGGCCGGATCGCGGGATGGTTTTTCAGGGTTACACATTGTTTCCATGGCTGAGCGTGCGCAGCAATGTCATGTTCGGCCTGAAAATGAAGGGCATGGAGGAAGTTACGGCCAAGGCCGAAGCTCGCCAATGGCTCGATATGGTCGGCCTTTCGAGATTTGAAAATCTTTACCCGCACGAACTTTCGGGCGGCATGAAACAGCGCGTGGCCATTGCCCGCGCGCTCGCGAACAACCCGCGCATTCTCATCATGGACGAGCCGTTCGCCGCGCTCGACGCGCAAACGCGCTGCCAGATGCAATCCTATCTGTTGCAGATCTGGAAAAAGGTGGATGCGACGATTTTGTTCATCACGCATGATCTGGACGAAGCCGCGTATCTTTCGGACCGCATCCTGGTCATGGCGTCGAATCCCGGCCGCGTGGTTGAATTCATCGAAAACCCAGTGCCGCGCCCGCGCAGTGACGCGCAATTTCTCTCGCCGGAATTTCTCGCGTTGAAGAAACGCCTGGAAGAACACATTCATCCGCCGAGCGAGGTGGCTGAAAAATTGCCGATGATCAAACTGACGGAGGCGGGCGATGAAGTCGAATGAGCCTGGGAACGCCGGCGTCCCGCGGGCCGCGCGATTTCTTCCCGCGCCGCGTTTCGTCTGGCCGGAGGAAAATCGTTGCGCGGCGATGTTGTGCTTTGATGTGGATGGCGAGACCACTGCATTGTCCGAAGATGCGGGGCTGGCGCGACGCCGCACGTTGATGTCCCAATGCGAGTATGGTCCGCGCGTCGGCGTGCCGCGGCTGCTCGGACTGCTCGCGCATCTCGATGTGCCTGCCACTTTTTTCGTGCCGGGATTCATCGCGGAAAACCATCCGCGGATGATCGAAGCGATTGCAGCCGGCGGACATGAAATTGGGCTGCACGGGTATCTTCACGAAAAGCTCGCGTATCTCAACGAGGCGGAAGAAGAGGGGATTCTCGCGCACAGCATTGAAATTCTCACGCGCCTCACCGGCTCGCGGCCGGTCGGTTTTCGAGCGCCATGGTTTGAAATCAATCCGTGGACTCCGGCGCTGCTCGCACGCCATGAAATCAATTACTGCGCGAGCGAAATGGGCGACGACGTGCCTTATTTTCACGAGAATGGCCTGGTTGAAATTCCCGGGCAATGGCTGCTCGAGGATTGGGAGCAATTTGCGTTCAACGCCGATCCGGCGTGGGGTTTCATTCCGGAGAATTGCGGGAAGGTTTTTGATCTTTGGTGGCGCGAATTCGAAGCGATGCACGATTTCGGCTGCTGTTTCGTGCTGACGCTGCACCCGTGGCTCAGCGGCCGGCCTTCGCGGGTGCGGCTGCTCGAAAATCTCGTGAATGCCATGCGCGAAAAGGGCGGCGTGTGGTTTGCGCGCGGAAATGAAGTCGCCGGCTATTTCCGAAAGCATCCGGAGGCGCGGCGTGAAATTGATTTGGATGCTGTTGAGAATTCGAGCCTCGTTAAAACATGAGTTCGACCGCGTTTCAATGGAAGCAGACGTTTGAGCCGCTGGCGTTCGCGCGGCAGTTGAGCACGCGCACGGCGCAGGCGCCAATGTCGGTCGCGGAAATCCAATGCGGCATCTGCGGCGCGGCGGTGCGCCCGCTGAGCCGCGCCACGACGCTTCCAGCGCAGGCCTATACGAGCGAGGATTTTTTTGGGTGGGAGCTCGACAATGTCCTGCGTCCGGGCTGGCAGTGCGTGGCGCACATTTCGCAAATCCCGAACGCGGGCGATTTTTTGAATCTCGATTTGCTGGGCGAGCCGCTGATTGTGGTTCGCGCGAAGGATGATTCGATTCGCGTGCTCTCGCGCGTTTGTCCGCATCGCTCGATGGACATCATGCCGGAGGGATTCGGCTATGACGGCCACGGGCCGGCGGAGGCGCGCGATGGCAAAGCCGATTGCGGCCACACCCGGCTTTTCCTTTGTCCGTATCATGCGTGGACTTTTGAACTCGATGGACAGCTCAAGGCCTGTCCGGAAATGCACGAGGCGGAGGATTTTTGTCGCGACAAATTTTTCCTGAAGCCGTTTCGCGCGGAAGTATGGCAGGGATTTATTTTTGTGAATCTGGATGGCAAAGCGCCGGCGCTCGCAGATGGTCTCGACGAGATGAGTGCCGATATCGCGGCGTTTCGTTTGGAGAAAATGAAGCTTGTGATTGCGCGCGAATGGGATTGCCCGTTCAACTGGAAGGTGCTGGTCGAAAATTTCATGGAGAGCTATCACCACCTGGGCATCCATCACAAAACGCTGCAGCCGATGATGCCCGCGCGCGATACGTGGACGGAGCAGGAGCGACGGCGTTACGTGCGCGCGCATTTGCCCTACAAGGATTCGGTGCGCGAGGCGTATCGCGAGTTTGAAGCGGGCGGGGATTTTTCCGATGCGCTCCCGCCGCTGCCGGGCTTGAGCGACATGCAGAAATCGGAGTGGGGACTGTTTCTCATTCATCCGACGTTTCTGCTGGCGACCGCGCCCGACCGGGTGATTTGGTATCGGCTGCAACCGCTGGGACCGGACCGGTTGAAATTATTGACGACGACGCTCGTGGCGCCGGAGGCGATGGAGTTGCCTAATTTTGAAAAGTTGCGCGCACAAACAGCGGAGCAACTCACGGCGTTTCACTTGGAAGACATGGAAGTTTGCACGGCCGTCCAGCGAGGGTTTTACGCGAGCGGGTGGCAACCGGGCCGGTTGAGCCATCTCGAAATGCCCGTCTGGCTGTTTCATCGTTATCTCGCCGCGCGCATCCGGAACATCTGGCCGACCGACGACGGCAAACCCGCGCCCGGCCAGCAGCCCCGCACGAAACCGGAGCACGTTCAATGACTTCGGAAGTTCCTTTATTAAATGGTCAGAGCCTCCTCACGTCGGCTGCTACAAATGAGTGGCGCGACGGTGGTGATCTGCCGCTGATGCGCGAAGTTTCTGCCGGCGAATTCATCATGGGCGAGAACGACGGCGATAAATTTGCGAACGACACCGAGCGCCCGGCGCACCGGGTGCGGTTGGATTCGGATTTTGCACTGGGAAAATTTTCGGTGACCAATCGTGAATTTCGAAAATTTCGCGCGGAACATTTGCCCGACGACGCAGCCAATCTGCCGGTGATGCGCGTGAGTTGGGACGACGCGGTGGCTTATTGCGAATGGCTCAGCCGAGAAACCGGGCGCGAATATCGTTTGCCGAGCGAGGCGGAATGGGAATTTGCGTGCCGCGCCGGTTCGCGCACGCCCTTCGCGTGCGGCGGCGAACTTTCCACGGCGGACGCCAATTATCTTTACGACGAAAACGGAATGCGCGTCGGCGCGGGGCGGCGGATGGCGGTGGGAAGTTTTCCGCCGAATTGTTTTGGCCTTCACGATATGCACGGCAATGTCTGTGAATGGGTGGCCGACGCGTGGCGTGCGGATTACATCGGCGCGCCCGTCGACGGCAGCGCCTGGACGGGATCGGCTGAACGGCGTCGTGTCATTCGCGGCGGCGCGTGGGATTATTTGCCGCGGTTGCTGCGCAGTTCGTGGAGGGATTGGCGCTTGGCGAATCAACGCGCAGACAATATCGGGTTTCGCGTGGCGACAGGTGATTTGAAAAGGCGGGCATGAGCATGGAACTCCAGATGTTCAAAACGCTTTGGGGCCACACGAGCGGCCTCGATGCGGCCATTGCCGCCTGCAAGGAAGGTGAATTTGACGGGATCGAAGGCCAGGCGCCGGCGGCGCGGGAGGAGCGCGAAGAATTTCGGAGGAAACTCGCCGGGTGTGGCTTGAGTTATATCGCGGAAATTTGCACAGGCGGCAGCTATGTTCCGAATCGGCAGGCGACCGAGTGGGAGCATCTGGATTTGTTCCTCCGCCACGCCGAAGCGGCGCTGGAATGCGAGCCGCTGTTTCTGACGGTCATCGGCGGGTGCGACGCCTGGAGCCTCGAGCAAAGCGTTGATTTTTTTGGACGCGCCATGACCATTGCCGACGATCTGGGAATTGTCGCGAGTTTTGAAACGCATCGCAGCCGGTCGTTTTTCAATCCGTGGGTGACGCGGGATATTTTGCGGCAGCTTCCCGCGCTGAGATTGACGTGCGATTTTTCGCATTGGTGCGTCGTGTGCGAGCGGTTGGTGGACACCGAGGCGGACATTATCGCGTTGTGCGCCGAGCGGGCGCATCACGTGCATGCGCGGGTGGGTTACGATCAGGGAGCGCAGGTGGCGCATCCCGCGGCGCCGGAGTATCGCGACGCGCTGGAGGCGCACGAACGGTGGTGGACGCAAATCTGGCGCAGCCAGGCGCAACGCGGCGTGAGCGCAAGCACGATGACTTCGGAATTTGGCCCGGACGGCTATCTGCATTGCCTGCCGTTCACCGGCGCGCCGGTGGCGGATTTGGAACAAATCAATGCCTGGATGGCCGGGCGCCAGCGGCGCCGTTTTGCCGAATGGAGCGCGGTTGCGAATCAATTAAACCTGGCGATGATCAGCAACTGACATGGCGACGATTTTTCGATGGCTCAGCACAATACTTTTTGTTTCGGCGCTGATCTCGATGGGAACGCTGCTGGCGTCGGATGCTTTCAGCGCGCTGACCTCGACGCCGCTGCATCGCCGCGCGGAGGGCGGGGCGTTGATGCTGATTGGGTCCTCGTACGTGGCGTTGCAATTGAGCCTGCGGCGGCCAATGAACGAGAAACTGAAGGGCATTGTGCTGGGGACGGCGTTTTTGTTTTGGGGCTCGGGACAATTCCTGCCGCCGAGTCCGTGGGCGACGGCGTTGGATTCCGCCGTGGTGGTGATTTTCGTAGTCGATTTAAGTCTGATAATCATAGAAAGTTTGAGGCGTAACCATTATGAGTAGCATGGCCGTAAACCAAACCTCCGTGGCGCTGATCGTCAACGCGGGAATCATCGCGGGTCTGATCCACGTGTTTTCCGGGCCGGATCATCTGGCGGCGATTGCGCCGCTGGCGCTGAAGCGGCAGCGTGGCGCGTGGCTTACAGGATTGCGGTGGGGCATGGGGCACGCGTCGGGCGTCGGGTTTGTCGGTGTGCTGTCGCTCATCCTGCGCGGCGTGCTGCCGGTGGATCTGATTTCGAACTGGAGCGATCGACTCGTCGGGGTGTTGTTGATTGGAATCGGCTTGTGGACTTTCCGTAAGGCGCTGCTCATTCACACGCATTCGCACGAACACGAGGGCGAGGCGCACGAACACATTCACGTCCATGGCCGGGCGGCTGCGAAAACACATTCGCTGAAGCGCCACGTGCACACGCACGCGGCGTTCGGCATCGGCACCTTGCACGGGCTTTCCGGCAGCTCGCATTTTCTGGCGATCATCCCGGCGCTGGCGATGCCCTCGAACGCGCTGGCGATTGCGTATCTGGTTTGCTACGGCGCGGGCACAGTGCTGGCGATGATTCTGTTCGCGACGACCATCAATTCGGTTTCGATGCGGTTTGCCGGGACAGTGAAAGTGTTTCGCGGGTTCATGTTTGCGTGTTCGGGAATCGCGATCCTGGTTGGCTGCGTGTGGATGCTGGGCATGGGATTCTGATGTCCCATGAAGATTTCAGAAATCGATCTTGGAACTGAATGGGCGGCCAAAGGGCGCGCGCATCTGGAAGTCGAACTGGTTTTTGGCGAAAGCACGGCCACGTCCGCATCCGCGACGAGTCCGCTGAAATTGCTCACGCCCTGCTCGCGTGGAAAAAGCGTGTGGGCGTATGCGAGCAACTTCGGCGGCGGGCTTGTGGCGGGAGATGAGACGCGGCTCGATTTGCGCGTGGGACCGGAGGCGCGGTGTTTCATTGGGACGCAGGCTTCCACGAAAGTCTATCGCAATCCGCTGCAACTTCCGTGCTCGCACACGACTCAAGCGGTGCTCGAACGCGGCTCGTTGCTGGTGTTTGCGCCGGATGCCGTGCAGGCGTTTGCGGGTTCGAGTTACCGGCAGCGCCAGGAATTTCATCTCGCGAACGGCGCGGGGCTGGTGCTGGTGGATTGGTTTACGTCCGGCCGCGCCGCGCGCGGCGAGCGTTGGGCGTTCGATACTTTCCAAAGCCGCAACGATGTTTTTGTCGACGGCCAGCGTGTTTTCGTCGATTCCATTTTGCTGGGCGCCGAAGATGGCGCGTTGAGATCGATGCATCGGACAGGGCGATTCAATTGTTTCGCCATGGTGCTCGTGCTGGGGCAAATGCTTCGCGAGCAGGCCGCGGCGCTGGCCGGTGAAATTTCCTCGCGATCCATCGAGCGTAACGGAGCGTTGGTGTGCAGCGCGAGCGTGGTTGCGGAAGGGACGGTGCTTCGTGTTGGTGGCGAAGACGTGGAAGCCGTGGGCCGCGAAATCAAGCGGCACCTGAAATTTGTCGGTGAATTCCTGGGCGACGATCCGTGGGCAAGAAAATGGTAAATCGAACCACGAATAAACACTAATGAACACAAAAGAACCCTGGTTGCTTGAGCAAACGCATCCGGATGGGTGTGAATTCGGGTCCGTTCGTGGTCTAAAAATTTTGTTATGCACCTGACTCCTCGCGAAATTGAAAAATTGATGCTGCACAACGCGGGCTTTCTCGCGCAGAAACGCCTCGCGCGCGGCCTGCGGTTGAATCATCCGGAAGCGGTCGCGCTTATTGCGGCGCAGCTTCTGGAACTCATCCGCGAAGGCAAGAGCGTTGCCGAATTGATGAACCTGGGCCGGAAATTTTTGGGGCGGAAGCAGGTGATGCACGGCGTGCCGGAGATGATTTACGATGTGCAGGTGGAGGGCACATTTCCGGATGGCTCGAAGCTGGTGACGGTGCATCATCCGATTGCCGCGGAGAACGGCGACCTCGAACTGGCTTTGCGCGGCACTTTTCTGCCCGTGCCGGAACTTTCTGTTTTCAGTTATGCGGCGGATGAAGGCGAGCCGGGCGCGGTGGAGGTGCGTGATGGAGAAATCGAACTGAATGCCGGGCGCGCGACCGCAGAAGTGCGCGTGACGAATCTCGGCGACCGCCCGATCCAGGTCGGCAGTCACTATCATTTCATTGAGACGAACGCGGCGCTGAAATTTGATCGCGGCGCGGCTTACGGAAAGCGGCTCGACATCCCGGCGGGCGCGGCGGTGCGTTTTGAGCCGGGCGAAACGAAAACCGTGAAGCTGGTGGAAATCGCGGGCAAAAAAGTCATTCGCGGCGGAAATAATCTGGCAAGCGGAAAGGTTTCCGCGGTCGGGAAAAAAATTGCGTTGAAAAAAGTGAAGGCCAAGAAATTTGCCGACAAGGATTAAAACGTTATGTCCCACAAAATGAAACGACGGCATTATGCCGACATGTTCGGCCCGACCACGGGCGACAAGGTGCGCCTGGGCGATACTTCGCTGATTCTTGAAGTGGAAAAGGATTTCACGGTGTACGGCGACGAATGCAAATTCGGCGGCGGCAAAGTGATTCGCGAGGGCATGGGCCAGGCCGCGGGCGTCGGGGACAGGGACGCGCTGGATTGCGTGATCACCAATGCGCTGGTGGTGGACTGGAGCGGCATTTACAAGGCGGATGTGGGCATCAAGGGCGGCGTCATCGCGGGCATCGGCAAAGCGGGCAATCCCGATGTGATGGCAGGCGTGAGTAAAAACATGATTGTCGGCGTCACGACCGAGGTCATCGCGGGCGAGGGATTGATTCTGACGGCGGGTGGTCTGGATACGCACATTCATTTTATTTGTCCACAGCAGGCGCATGAAGCCATTGCTGCCGGTCTCACGACGATGGTTGGCGGCGGCACGGGCCCGGCGGTGGGCACTTGCGCCACAACCTGCACGCCGGGTTCGTTCAACATGCGGATGATGTTGCAGGCGGTGGATGATTTGCCGCTGAATTTTGGTTTTACCGGCAAGGGTAATACGGCGACGCCGGCAGGTTTGCGCGAACAAATCCAGGCGGGCGCGATTGGGTTGAAACTGCACGAGGATTGGGGCACGACGCCCGCGGCGATTGATTGCTGCCTCGGGATTGCCGATGACACGGACACGCAGGTCACGATTCACACGGACACGTTGAACGAATCGACTTTTGTTGAGGGCACGATTGCGGCTTTCAAGGGGCGCACGATTCACACGTATCATTCGGAGGGCGCGGGCGGCGGACACGCGCCGGATATTATTCGCATTTGCGGCGAGCCGAATGTGTTGCCGAGTTCGACGAATCCCACGCGGCCTTACACGGTCAACACGATCGACGAGCATCTGGATATGCTGATGGTGTGCCACCATCTCGACGCGAATTTGCCGGAGGACGTGGCGTTCGCCGAGAGCCGGATTCGCGGCGAGACGATCGCGGCGGAGGACATTTTGCACGACCTTGGCGCGATCAGCATGATGAGTTCGGATTCGCAGGCGATGGGGCGCATCGGCGAGGTGATTGCGCGCTCGTGGCAGACGGCCGATAAAATGAAAAAGCAGCGCGGGCGTTTGCAGGGTGAAAAAGGCGATAATGATAATTTGCGCATCAAGCGTTATCTGTCGAAATACACGATTAATCCCGCACTGGCGCACGGCATGGGGCATCTGATTGGCTCGATTGAAGCGGGGAAACTTGCCGATCTGGTGCTTTGGCAGCCGGCGTTTTTTGGCGCGAAACCGGAAATGGTGATCAAGGGTGGCGTCATCGCATGGGCGCAAATGGGCGATCCGAACGCAAGCATTCCGACGCCGCAACCGGTTTTCATGCGGCCCATGTTCGGCAGTTTCGGCAAAGCGACAGGGCCGTGTTCGGTCGCGTTCGTGAGCCAGCTTTGCAAATCGAAAAATGTCGCGAAAAATTACGGCCTGACGAAACGCATCGAGGCCGTGAAAGGCTGCCGCAAGATTTCCAAGCGCGATTTGAAATGGAACAATGCGCTGCCGAAAATCACGGTGGATCCGGAGACCTACGAAGTGCGCGCGGATGGAGAGGTGCTGAAGTGCGAGCCGGCGAAAGTGTTGCCGCTGGCGCAGAGGTACTTCCTGTTCTGACCTTTTATGAAGAGGGGCGGAAATCCGAAATCCGAAATCCGAAATCCGAAAGAATTCCGAAGCCCGAAGAACCGAAAAGGGCAAGTCAATTTTCGGAATTCGAGATTCGGGTTTGCTTCGGATTTCGGATTTCGGCGTTCGGATTTTCTCCTCTGGCAGCTTGCGGACTCGGCGTTTCCCACGGGCGGGTTCGCCCATTCAGCAGGGCTCGAAGCCGCATGGCAGCACGGTGAAGTGCGCCATCGGGGCGAACTAATTTCCTTCGTCGAGACGAGCCTGCGGCAAGTGGGGAGGGCATCGCTGCCCTTCGTGAGCGCGGTGTATGCGGAACCGGAACGCGCGGGCGAATTTGACGATCTTTGCGACGCATTTACGACGAATCATGTGGCGAACCGCGCAAGCCGGGCGCAGGGCAGGGCGTTTCTGGTGGCGGTGGAGCGGATTTTTCTCGCAGGACAGGCGTCCCGCCTGTCCCCATGCAAGAATCTTGAGGCACAAAAAAATATGGAGACAGGCAGGATGCCGGTCCTGCGGTTCGGGCATTTTCCGTGCGTGTTTGGGGTGGCTTTGAGGAGGCTTGAAATCGATGCCGAGACCACGAGCCGGTTGTTTTTTTTCAACCATCTGCGCGGCGTGCTGGCGGCGGCGGTGCGCCTGAATATTGTCGGGCCCATGGAAGCGCAGGCACTGCAACATCACTTGACGTCCAGGGTTGAGGCGATCATAAAAATTTGCGAGTCATTGACGGTGGACGATATTGCGCAAACCTCGCCGTTGCTGGATTTGTGGCAGGGCGCGCAGGACCGGCTTTATTCGAGACTTTTTCAAAGCTGATTTATGAAACTGCTTTTTCATTTTCATTCGCAGGGCGGCAATGGCCATTCGCACGCCGATGAACCGGGACATTTTTACAACCGCGAGCTGCCGCTGGACCGCGATTTCAATCAGCGCGCGTTCACCGTGGGAGTTGGCGGGCCGGTGGGCAGCGGCAAGACGGCCCTGATGCTGCAGCTTTGCAAGCGGCTGCGAAAAACGATGAACATCGCCGCCGTCACGAACGATATTTTTACGAGGGAAGACGGTGAATTTCTTACGAAGCACGAGGCGCTGGAGCCGGAACGCATTCGCGCGGTGGAAACGGGCGGTTGTCCGCATGCGGCGATTCGCGAGGATATTTCCTCGAACCTGCTTGCGTTGGAGGAATTGCATCAGAAATTTCATCCCGAAATTTTGTTCATTGAATCCGGTGGCGACAACCTCGCGGCTTGCTTCAGCCGCGAACTGGCGGATTTCACGATCCAGGTCATTGATGTTGCCGGTGGAGATAAAATCCCGCGCAAGGGCGGCCCGGGCATCACGCAAACGGATTTGCTGGTCATCAATAAAACCGATTTGGCGGAAGCGGTGGGCGCGGATTTGAAGGTGATGGAGCGCGACACGAAGAAAATGCGCGGCAATGGGCCGTTTGTTTTTGCGCAGGTGAAACACGGCGTCGGGGTCGATGAAATCCTCAGGCATATCCTGCATCAATGGCAGCATTCGCGGGGAATTTCGCACAGGCATTGAGGCAGGCTGTTCGGTTAATTTTCTGTCATAATTCAAAAATCCGTTGATTAAGGCGGCTGGGGGTGGAATCACTGTTGGCAACGACGGTCAACACGACACCCTATGAAAAAAATATTCTGGCTTTTTTCGATGGCGGGAATCGGTCTTCTCGCGGGAAACACCTTCGCGCAAACGGACGCTCCCTACAAGGTTCTCGATACGGTGCAGTTGATGGGCACGGGCGGGATCGATTACGTCTATGCCGATAACGACGCGCGCCGCGTCTATGTGCCGCGCGGCGGCAATACGTTTGTCTTTGGTCTCGACGATCACAAATACATCGGCGCGATCACCAATGTCAGCGGTCACGGCATCGCGATTCACACCCCGACGCATCATGGTTTCAGCAGCAGCCCACAGCTTGGCATGTTCGACACACAAACGATGGAGAAAATCAAGAGCATCGAAGTGCAGGGCCGGCCGGACGGCATCATGCTCGAACCGTTCACGGACAAGGTTTTCGTTTTCAGCCACCAGGCGCCGAGCATCACCGTGGTCGATCCGAAGGACGGCACGGTTGTGGGAACAATCGATGTGGGCGGCGCGATGGAGCAAGGGCAAAGCGATGGGCAGGGAAAAATATACGTCAATGTTGAAGACGAGAAGAAAATCGCCGTCGTGGACGTGAAGGCGATGAAGCTGATTACGAAATATGATCTCGGCGAAAGCGCGGGCCACCCGTCGGGCCTCGGCTTCGATGTGAAGAATCACGTTTTGTTTGCGATGTGCGCGGAGCCGAGCGTGTGCGTGATAGTCAATTCGGATACGGGCAAAGTGATTACGACGCTGCCAATCGGCAACGGCACGGACAACGGCGGGTTCAATCCCAGCACGATGGAGGCGTTCAGTTCGCAACGGGACGGAACGCTGACGGTTATCAAAGAGGCGAGTCCGACAAGTTTTTCCGTGGAACAAACAGTGCAAACCAAGCCCGGCTGCAAGACAATGTCGATCGACACGAAGAACAACCGGATTGTAACGATTTGCACGGAGCGGATGCCGGGAGCCCAGGCAGAAGCGACACCGCCGGACGGGCAACGGCGGCGAGGGAATCGCGGCCCGGGAAATCTGGATGTGTTGTGGGTCGGTCGGTGATCAACTGACCGCTCCGAAAGCGGGCGCTTCTTTTAGCCGCAAAATTTCGGAGTGCAACTGGCGGGCGAGCACCTTGCGATCGGTGCTGCTCTCGTGCAGTTGCGTAAAACGGACTGACGCGCGGATGGTGCGCTTGCTGAGCAGGTTGATGAGGTGCGGCACGAGCGTCATGTCTTTCCAATAACAGAGTTCCTCGCCGACGTCGCCATCGTCGAGTTCGTATTGGACCAAACCGGCAAAGAGCGCGTGCGTCTGGCGGGCGGCCGGTTCGAGCAGGGATGATTTGAAGGGCAGGACGGTTTTGCCGTCGGAACTGGTGCCTTCGGGAAACAGCACCACGAGAGCGCCCTGGTCGAGCGCCGTCTGAATTTCATTGGTTGTGTGGCCGACGCGGGTGCGGCGTTCGCGGTCGACGAACAAGGTGCCCCCCATTTTTGCGAACGTGCCAAAGACCGGCCAGCTTTTTACTTCCCGTTTCGCCACAAATATCGCGGGCGTGATCGTCGAGATGACGAGGATGTCCACGTAGCTCAAATGATTCGAGACGAGGAGGCCGGCGGTGGGAATGGCGCCGGAGGTTTGGATTTTGGTTTTGAAAATGGCCAGGATGCGCCGGGAATGGTTTTGCAGCCACAGGGCGCGCTTGCTTACGGGGCAATTTTTCGAAAGGCCGCAGCGAAGGAAATAATTGAGCGCCGCCCAGGTGAATTCAGCCATCAGCCAGATTAACCTCCCGGTGACCCGGACCGGGTGCCGCAAAAGCGCTGTCATGCCTTAGATTGAAACCGGCAAACGGGGATTTCAACCGAGAAATCTCTGGCGCGCGAGCGGATGCAGTGTGGCCAGGTCAACCATGGTCAGAAAATCAATGGTTTTGAAATGCTGATCGAGGGCGGGCGGCCCGCAAATTTTTGCGCCGAGCGTCAGGTAGGCCCGGAGCAGTTTGGGGATCGACACCGGCTCGGCGGCGACCTGGTTCAGCGAGCAATCGTAGGCGGGCAGGGGCTTGGTCCGCCATTGGGGCGCCACGAGATGTTTGCGGCACAGGTCGGCATAGGCCGAGGCGCCGACGGCGGCGTCCTGCGAGGTGATGGAACTGCAGCCCATCAAATACCGACCATCACGAGCTTTCGCGTAATCGGCAATTCCCTTCCAAAGGAGCCCGAGCACAACCAGGTTGCGGTGCTGGCGGTGGACGCACGCGCGGCCCAATTCAATAATTTCCCCGCGCACCGGTTCGAAGACCTCAAAGTCAAATTCCTGGGCACAATAGTAGCCGAGACGCGCTTTGGCGTTGAGGCCGGTTTGCAGACGGTAGGTGCCCACGACGGCGCCGGTGGGCTTGTGTTCGACCAGCAAATGGTCGCAAACCTCATCAAATGGATCGGCATCGAAGCCGGTCGCGTGCGAAGACGCGAGGCCTTCGTTGAGTTCGAGATTAAAAACCTCGAAGCGCAGGACCTGGGCGGCGCGGATTTCATCCGCGTTCCGCGCCAGCCGTGTGGCATAGTGCGATGGCGCGCTGACGAGCAGACGCGCCGCGTCTAGAGTGGTGCTCATAACTAAAGGCTGGCAGGCGTTTGTTACGACGGCGTGCCGGCAGCGTTAATTTTATCGGTCAATTAGGCATATAGGAAAGGAAAACTTTGCAGTTTAAGTTGCTCTGATTGTGTGGATTAAATAAAAACGGCCTGAAAAATCGGCGTTCGGCGCTATTTTAATATTAGGTGGATGTACGGAATGGAGAGTGCCCGTGGAGTACGGAATGTCGTGTTTATGGGCTATTAATAAGGTCGACGCACGGACTCAGGCTCCGGTCAGAGTGCGGATTTTGGCAAGGGCGCTTTGCATGCCGTCTCGGGCGCGGACAGAGAGTGTGCCGCCGACGCGCACGCGTTCGATCGGGATGGTAAGCCAATAGGCGGTCGGGGCACGGCCGAAGATTTCATTGGCGAGGCGAAGCAGCGTGCGCGGATCAGGGGTGGAGTTGGCTGCCTTGGGATCTGCCGGCTGGACTTCACGAAGACTCACGCCGCTGGACGGTTCCACGGCGGAGTCGATGAACACCACCCGACGCGATGCGGCGATGGGCACGGCCAGCTCGGGGCTGAACTGACGGCAAACCATCGTGCGGATGCCCGGCAAATTCCATTCGGCGACCATGGCGGCGGTTTTGGGGCCCACGGCGTCGTCGCCGCGCAATTCGTTTCCGCAACCGATCACGAGAATCTCGAATTTGTGTTTGCCGTTCGACTTGCGTTTAGGGGCGGCGCTCATGGGCGGAATTCCTCGGGTGGCGGGAATGGTCCTTTCCGTGCGCCGACCGGCGGCGAATGTCGTGCCTTCCGATTTGGGTTACGGTACGGTCCATCAGCAATCCAGGATGAAACGGCCTTCCGCGCGGCGCATTTTTTTCCTCCCGTGTGCGACTCCCGAGTCCGCGCAGATTTTCCGAAAGCAAATCCAGTTCAGACTTATACCTCCGGACGGTTTCGTGCAAGCAGGGAATTCTACCGTTCGAGAACGAGAACGAGTGCGAGAACGATTTTGGGGCGGGCTATTTCAACATTCCTGCGTTTGCTTGAATGGTGGTAACAGGTTCGGCGAACGGCCAGCTTTTGCGGCACTTCGACCAAACCAAGAATGCGCCGGCGCCGCTCAATAGTGCCAGCATGCTGTAGATGATCGGCTGCCGGCCCGACGTGACAAAGAGAAAAATCCACCCCAGCAACGCCACCAATGCCGGCAGGGGATACAACCACATCTTGAAGGGACGTTCGCTCTCCGGTTTCATGCGTCGAAGCAGGATTACCGCACCGATTTGCCCGACGAATTGCACGAGGATGCGCATCGTTACCATGGCGTCGATGACCGCCTGGAGCGGAAAGAAGCTGCAGGCGATGGCCAACCCGCCAATCAACAGCAGCGAGCGATGCGGAAATTCTTTGCGCGGGTGCACCTTGCCAAAAAAGCTGAAGAAATAGCCGTCGCGCGCCGCCGCAAAAGGAATCCGGGAATAGCCGAGAATGAGCGCGAACACAGAGGCAAAACTGGTCCACAGAACCATCGATGTAAAGACCACCGCCGTTTTGGAGCCGTAGAGTTTTTCGATGAAAATGGAAGCGACGGGCGGCGCGTCCGCATTGGGATCCGTGATCATGAAACTTTTCCAAGGCAGCACGCCGATGATGGAAAAATTCATCGTGATATAGATCACTCCTACCGCCAGCAGGCTGAGGAGGATGGAGCGGGGGATCACTTTGCCGGGATTTTTGACTTCGTCGCCAAGATAACAAACGTCGTAATAACCAAGATAATCGTAAATGCCGATGCGGGCGGCGGCACCGAGGCCGAACACGAAACCGAGCGAAAAATTAAATGCACCCGGAGGAAAATTGAAGGCCACGTGCGAATCAAAATGGCCGAGCCCGCCGAAAATCACCGCGCCGGTCGTCAGTAAAACCCCGATCCACAATGCCACCACCGTTTTGCCGATGGAACTGATTTTGCGATAGAGCAGGCCAATTGCCAGCAGGCCGAGCACGACGGTGATGGCTTGGAGCCGATGGTTCAGTTGGGCGTCTCCTGCATTCGGCCAGAAGTAATGCAGGTATTGTTTGAACCCGATAAAACCTGTGCCGATCTCCAGCGGTCCGCTGAAAATGAATTGCCAGATGAAGAGGAAAGCCATGAGCCGGCCCCATTTTTCGCGACCGTACCCGTCGCGCAGATAAATATATGAGCCACCGGAACCGGGCATGGCGGCGCCGAGTTCCGCCCAAACCAATCCGTCCGGAATTGCAATCAGCAATCCCACGATCCAACCCAGCATGGCTTGCGGTCCGCCGCCATTGAGAGTTCCCATTAACGCCGGGATGGTGATGAACGGCCCCACGCCGACCATGTTGGACATGTTGAGGGCGGTGGCTTGAAGCAACCCGAGGCGGCGCTGCAGATGAGCTTGTTCCGCGCCGGAAGGGTTCGTCATGCGGGCTTTTGTAAGCGATGCCTGTTGCGAAGTCAATGCGGCGGGCGGATGAACGAATTGGTTTTATTTCGTTCGACCCTTGAAAGCGGCAGAGGGCCGCCGCAGTCCACAACCTTGCGGAAAATCTATTGCTCCTTGAGTCGCGAAGCGTCTTGGAGCGCGCCGGCCCTCCGGCGCTTTTTTCAAGGTGTTACGGACCGCTGTCACCTTGGACCTGCTGGTAAAGCCACGCGCGCGCGAAAGTCCACCAGCGATTGGCGGTGGGGACGGAGACGCCAAGAATCGCCGCGGACTCCTCAATGGTCAGCCCGACGAAATAGCGCAATTTCACCAACTCGGCTTTTTGCTTGTCCTGCGCGGCGAGTTTTTCCAGCGATTCATTGATGGCGAGCAGTTCGGTCTCTTTTTCCGGCGCGGCAATTTCGATGTCGTCGACGTTCAGCCGCTGGTGATCTCCGCCATGGCGCGCGGCGCGTTTGCGGCGGGCGTTGTCCACCAGGATGCGGCGCATGGCTTCCGCCGCGGCGCCGAAGAAATGCGCGCGACCGTTCCATTTCACCTCTTCCTTGCCGGTGAGCCGCAGCCAGGCTTCGTGGACCAGCGCGGTCGGTTGCAACGTCTGATTGGCCGGTTCGTGCGCCATTTTTGCGGCGGCGAGTTTGCGCAATTCCTCGTAGACGAGCGGCAGCAATTCATCGGCGGCCTGGACGTTGCCGGAATCCAGGGAATGCAGAATGCGGGTGACTTCGCTCATGATGCGGGTAGGTTGCGCGCGAATTGTTTTTTGTAATACGCGCGCCAGATAAAAATCCCCGCGACGCCGATCGCCGTTGGCCAGAGCCAGCGCACGAGATTGGGCAGGAACTTGAAATTGACGACCGAAAACGCCGTGACGGTCGCGATATAAGCGGCGAGAAATCGCGTCATGTGCTCAAACCACCACGCGCGCTTGTTCATGGAAGGCTTGAAGAAACGCCGGATGTCCGAGCCGCTCAGCAGCAGGCCGATCGCGCCAAAAACAATTCGCACCCACCGCTGGCTTCCGAGATTCGCCTCCATCGCGCCGGACGCGACCAGGAACAGCCCCGCCAGCAACATGGCCGCAGTGGCGCACCAGTCCAAAAGGCCGGGGCTGTCCTCCGGCTTTTTGCGCTTTAACACCCGGTAACCTGTGAGGGCCAGGTAGAAACTGAAGATCGCCACCAGGAACAGGAACAATCCGCTTCGCAAAAAGCACATTACGACCGCCGTGACTGCCACGCCGAACATCGCCCAGAAATAAATTTTCCCCCAGCGCCGGTGCCACAATCCGCCTTTGACGGTAATCATCGCCAACGGAGCTATAACCAGCGCGACCGCGCCATTGAGGACATGGATGAACAACGCAACGTGGAAGGGGTTGGCCATGGTTCAGGGCTTTTTGCGCTGGTCCCACCCCTTCCAGAATTCCTCCGCGGTTTGGGCGGGGCCTTTGGTGGTGGAATTGTATTGAAAACTGATGCGCGCCAGATTTTTCGAGGCGCGGAAAAAATCGATGTCCGTTGCGTGTGGCGGAAGAATCACATTTCTAAACGTCGTGATCTTTGAAATCGGTTCCAGGTCCGTGAGGGATTGGCAGCCGGTCATGTTCAAGTTTTCCAGCGGCATGCCACGGAGAGGCGAAAGGTCGGCCACGGCAGTTCCGGAGATCTGCAGCGATTCAATCGGCATGCCTTCGAGTGGCGTGAGGTCGCTGACTTTCGTTCCGGCGAGGCGCAGCCAGCGGAGCGACATGCCGCGCAACGGCGAAAGATCCGACACGGTAGTGTGCATCAAGGACAACCGGCTGATCGGCAGTCCGCGCAACGGCGTGAGGTCGCTGATGGGTTGGTCGTCGAAACCCAATTCCCACGTCCCGTCGTCCTGGCGTTCGCTCGTGAACTTCACGCCCGACCGGCGCAGCGTTGTGAACCAGGCCGGTTCGGTCTCCGTGGTGGCCATGGTGGAACTGGAGGCCATCTCCGGCATGAGCGCCGCCGCTTCGCGCATCAGGAAATGCGCCCGCAGCCAGGCGCCCCACTCGTCGTGAAGATCGTGGCCGCTGCTGATCATGTTTTTGTCCGCCATGCGAAGACCATTCGCAAACGTGGCGTGGGCATCATCAAACTCCTTGAGTCTGTAATATGTCATGGCCAATAGCATCTCCGCCTGCACCGAACGGCTCCAATCGTCCATGGCGTCCGTCGATCCGGCGGCCTTTTCCAGCCATGTTTTCGCCTCCGCAAAATTGCCCTTCCGGTACTCGAGCAGGCCCTTGACCAGTTGACTGTAAGCACGCGGTTTCTTTTCCGAATTTCCCGCAAGAGCGATGTCGGACAATTTGGTGATGGCCGGCAAATCGCCCGGCGAAGGCGGGAGAATCAGGCAATCCTGCGCGAGCGTGTCTGCATTGATCGTGTCTCGAATATCTCCAAACTTTTGAAGGATGACTTCATCCCAGCGCCGATAGCTTGCAGGGTCATCCAATTGAATGCTCAATGTCGCGAGTGCGTCGAACGCCTCCGGTTCGGTAGGAGCAAATTGGGCCACCTTGACATAATTGCTCACGGCGGAATCCCATTGGCTCCGGCGCGCATGGACCGTGGCGAAAGCATTGTAGAGCGCGACGAAGGATGCGTGCGGGGGAATATCATTAATCACTTTTTCCGCCTCGTCATATTGCTCGTGCATCAGCAGCAACTCGGCCCGGGCAGCTTCCCTGCTCCAGGCTGCGGATTGTTCGGCCTGCTGCCGCAGGTGCTTTTCCATTTGTTCCGCGGCCACGGCCCGGTTGAGAAAATACAGCGAGACAATCAGGCCGAGGACCAGGGCCGTCACGCCCACGCCAAGGACGGCAAAGATGGCTTTGTTGCGCCGCGCCAGTTTTTGAAAGCGATAAAAAGTGCTGGGCGCGCGGGCGATGATGGGCTCGTTGCTGAGGTAACGCTGAATATCCATCGCGAGGCCATTGGCCGTTTCGTACCGGCGCGTGCGATCTTTTTCCAGCGCCTTCATCACGATCCAATCGAGATCGCCGCGGAGAGCGTGAATGAGTTTTGGCGGTTCCGATTGGCGGCGTTGCGCCACTGCCGTGAGGTCGGCATTGAGCATCGTGCTCAAACGCGTGGAAGGGCGTTCCGGCTCCTTTTCGCGAATGGTGCGGCGCAGTTCATCGAGGCCGGATTGCAGCAGTTCCTTGGCATCGAACGGCGTGCGGCCGGTGAGCAATTCGTAAAGCAAAACGCCGAGCGCATAAATGTCGCTGCGCGTGTCGATGTCCAGCCCGCTCATCTCGGCCTGCTCGGGACTCATGTAGGCGGGCGTGCCGATGAATTGCTCGAACGCGGTGAACAGCGTCTGGTCGGTCAGCCGGCCTTGCGTGGCCTTGGCGATGCCGAAATCGATGACCTTGGGAACCGGCACACCATCGTGCAGCGCGACGAGAATGTTCGATGGCTTGATGTCGCGATGAATGATGCCTTTTTGATGCGCATGCTGAATGGCGTTGCAAACCTGCGTGAACAAATTCAGCCGTTCGATCGTGGAAAGTTTGTTTTGGTCGCAGTACTCCGTGATTTTTATCCCGCGCACGAGTTCCATCACGAAAAATGGGCGGCCATTCTCGGTGGCGCCGGCTTCGAGGACCTTGGCGATGTTGGGATGATCCATCATGGCCAGCGCCTGGCGCTCGGCTTCGAAACGGGCGATGACGCTTTTTGTATCCATGCCCAGCTTGATGACCTTGAGGGCGACCCGGCGGCGCACGGGTTCTTCCTGCTCGGCCATGTAAACCACGCCGCAGCCGCCCTCGCCGATTTGCTGGAGCAATTTATAGCGGCCGATTCTACTGCCGGGCTTTTCCTCCGGCGGCAGGGAGAGCACGATGGTTTTATTGCGCGCGGCCGGTTCCAGAAATGTCCCGGCGCTTTCGTGCGCTTGCAGCAACGCCTCCATCTTCGCGCGCAGCGCGGTGTCGTCGCCGCAGGCCTTTCGCAGATAATCCGCCCGCTGTTCGGCGGGCAATTTCAGCGCTGCCTCGAAAACAGCTTCCTCGCGATTTGGCGAATCACTCATTTGCCGGGAGGATTCGGGGAATCCTTTTTGGGACCAATCGAGAGATTTTTGGGCGGCGCGGCATTTCCCGGAGGGACATGGGTTGCCCAGGTTTTTCCGGATTCGGGATTGTACTGCGCTGTCTTGCCCGGAACCGGCGGAATGCGGATCAAATGATGGCAACCGGGGCATTGAATCTCGCGTCCGGAAAACTGGTCGTCACATTGCAGGTGCTGCTGGCATTGGGGGCAGGAGAACTTGAACTGGCTCATGGTTCCTTTCGTATGGGTGTTGTGCATGATGTGAAAAACATTTCGCCTTTGCAATCATTCAGCATGGGGGCGGCGTCTGAACTTGAAGGACCGCGGCGTTTACGCCGCTTCAAGGTTCGCAATCCAATGCGTTTGGCATTTCCTGACCTGCAAACAATCTTGCGTTGAAGCGGCACAAATGCCGCGCTCCTACAGAGGCCCTTTTGCAAATTGAGACATCGCCGGCATTGGAGCGGCCCAAAGGCCGCTCCAATCGAATCATGATGCGGTTAATCATTGCGCTTTTTCCACCACGAACATCTCCAGCGGCACGGTATCCCGTTCCAGGCGGAGGCCCCAGGAGGCGAGCAGTTTCTTCACGCCTTCCGGGTCGAAGGTGCCTTCATGCATGCTTTGCTCGATGTCCGGATTCCAAGGCACCGAAAAGTCGTAGTAGTTGGTCAAACCGGTCCGGTCCAAAACCGGCTGGCGAAGGCCCGCGGACAAACCGTTCAGTATCACGCTCAATTGCTGGTGCTTGAAATGGAGTTTTCCATCTTCGTAAGTGGCGTCGGGTTTTTCATCGTCGCTGCTGGCGGTGATGTTGTGCAGGTGTGAACCTTCCGTTTTCAGCAGGAGGACGTCAACGTTTTGTGTTTCACGGCGCACGGTATAACCCAATTGCTCGCGGATTGCGGCCTGCAAATCTTCGCGCGCGTTGGAACCCGTGGTGGCCAGAAAATCAAAACCGCCCGTGGGCGCACCGGCCGGGAGCGCGACGCGCATGGGATTGCAATCGTAGGCCTCGGCGATTGTTTCGCGGAACGAGACATCGCGCCCGAGCGTGCGCGTGACCGAATTGCCTTCTTCACCGTGGACGTGACGGATTTTAGGGGCGGACTCGGGGAAATGCGTCGGACGCACGATGACGAGATTAGCGGGCAGTTCGCGGAGTTTGTCCGTGTCCGGGTCGAAATAGGAGTCTTTGACCGCGGATGACTGTTTCATGTCTGCCGCCAGGGCAATGGCTGTGAGAAGGACAAGCCCGGCGGTTATGGTTGTTTTGGTTGTTATCGATTTCATGGTTTTGCCTTTCACTACAACCGTGCGAAAAACGGGGAGAAAAAATATCAGGAAAAATTTAAAATCCCCGTTGCGCAATTGCCGCGCAGTCCTAACGTACTTCAAAGGTGATTAACCATAATGGAAGGAGTTTTTATGAAGATTACCAGTCAGGCATTTGGCAACGGCGAGAAAATACCGGACAAATACACGATGTATGGCGAAAACCGAATTCCGCCGCTGCATCTGGAGGACGTGCCATCGCGAGCCCGGAGTCTTGCAGTGATCGTGGACGACCCGGATGCGCCGAAGGGCACGTTCAATCATTGGCTGCTTTTCAACATGGACCCGAAAATCCGGGACATTAAGGAGGACAGCGTGCCAGTGATGGCGACCCAGGGCCGGAATGATTTCGGCGAAGTGGAATATGACGGCCCGCGGCCACCATCGGGTGAGCACCGCTATTATTTCAAGGCGTTTGCGCTGGATACCGTCCTGCCGCTGACGCGTGGGGCGCAGCGGTCGGATCTCGAACGCGAGATGAAGGAGCATGTTGTGGATAAGGCGGAGTTGATGGGGAAATACGCGCACTGACGAAGGGAAAAACATCGAACATCCAACGCCGAACATCGAATGAAGAATGGCGCGGACTGATGTCCGCGGCGAGGGGGGTTGTCAAAGTTCGCAGTGGGAATTCCGAAAATGGGACAGTGGAGCTTGCGCAGTGGCATGAACATTTGCGAATGTTTCGATCATGTTCACCTCGCTTTGTTCAGGCTTGGCTGTCTTCCGCTCGGCGCTCGGTACGATTTCTGCCTCGTTTTACGGCATGGACACGGGCAGCGGAGCGTTTGCTTCAAGAAAATTGTTTCTGAGACGGGTTTGTATTGCTTTTTTCGCCATACAAGCGATGGGCATCTTTGCGCGCGGCGCGGGCGCTGAGCCGATGCAGGAATGGGAAAATCCACGGCTCACCGGAATCAACAATCTGCCGCCGCATGCCACGATGGTTATCTGCCCGGACGATGCGACGGCGAAAAAAATCCAATTCGCCGCGAACAGCGAGCGCGTGAAATCCTCGTTCTATCGCTCACTCAACGGCGATTGGAAGTATCACTACTCCTCGAATCAACTCGCGCGTGTGCCGGAGTTTTGGAAACCGGATTTTAATGATCGCGGCTGGGACACGATTGAGGTGCCGTCGAATGTCGAATTGTCGGGTTATGGCATTCCGATTTATGTGAATTTTCACTTTCCGTGGCGCGAGCCGTGGACGCCGCCGTTCGTGCCGGGTGACGACCCGAACAATACGGTGAACGCGTATCGCAGGACGTTCGAAGTGCCGGGTTCGTGGAACGGGCGGCGGGTGCTGCTCACGTTCGATGGCGTGAATTCGTTTTTCGATCTTTGGATCAACGGCGAAAAAGTCGGCATGGGCAAGGACAGCCGCACGCCGGTTGAATTCGATATCACGAAATTTCTCAAGCCCGGCAAAAATCTGGTCGCGCTGGAGAATTTCCGCTGGAGCGATGGCTCGTATCTCGAAGACCAGGATATGTGGCGCCTGAGCGGCATTTTCCGCGATGTTTATTTGTGGTCGCCGCCGAATTTGCACGTGCGCGATTTTGAAATCAGCACGACCAACCTCGATTTCAAGGCCGCGACCGGCACGGTGAGCATCAGTGCGGCCATCGAAAATGCGGGCGGATCCGCGCCCGCGTCTGGTCTGGAAGCCGCAGTTATCGATCCGGCGGGGCAGCCAATTTCGACCAACAGCATTCCGATTTCGGTGGGGCCCCATGACGAGCGCCGGTTCAAACTGGATATTCACGTGAATCATGCGCGGTTCTGGTCCGCCGAGAATCCGAATCTTTACAAGGTGTTGCTCGCGTTGAAAAACATCAATGGCGACGTGATGGAAGTGATTCCGGTGAATGTCGGTTTGCGGCGCGTGGAAATTCGCGACGGCAATTTGCTCGTGAACGACAAGCGCATTCTCATCAAGGGCACGGACCGGCATGAATTTGATCCCGACCGCGGCCAGGCGATCACGCCGGACCTCATGGAGCGCGACATCAAAATGATGAAGCAATTCAATCTGAACGCCGTGCGCTGCTCGCATTATCCAAACCAAACCGCCTGGTACGATTTGTGTGATCGCTACGGCATTTATCTCATCGACGAAGCGAACATCGAAAGCCAGGGCATGGGTTACGGCGACAAGACGCTGGCCAAAAATCCTGAATTTGCCGACGCGCACATGAACCGCACCGTGCGGATGGTGGAGCGCGATAAAAATCATCCGTCCATCATCATCTGGTCGCTCGGCAACGAAGCCGGCGACGGCCCGAATTTCGAGGCGACTTATAACTGGATTCACCAGCGCGATTCCTCGCGCCCGGTGCAATACGAGCGCGCCGGAACCGGCACCCACACAGACATTATTTGCCCGATGTATCCAAATCCGCGCCGCCTCGGCGAATATGCGTCCCGGACCGAATCGCGCCCGTTTATCATGTGCGAATACGAGCATGCAATGGGCAACGGCAGCGGGGATTTTTGGTCATACTGGGACCAGATTTACGAGAAGCCGTATTTGCAGGGCGGCTTCATTTGGGATTGGGTCGACCAGGGCCTGCGCACGCCCCAGCAGAAATTGCCCGCCGCGCATTACAAAAAGCCGGGCTGGTTCGACAAAACATTTTGGGCTTTTGGCGGTGATTTCGGTCCCGCGGGCACGCCGAGCGATGGCAACTTCTGCTGTAACGGCCTCGTGACACCCGATCGCCGGCCTCACCCGGGCCTGTTCGAGGTGAAACACGTCTATCAATACATCCATTGCAAGCCGGTGGATTTGAAGCGGCGCACGGTTGAAGTCAAAAACTGGTACGACTTCACGAACCTCAAGGACATCGCCGCCGGCGAATGGCGGTTGAAAGCCGACGGCGCGGAAATTCAGAGCGGCAAATTGCCTGACCTGGACCTGGAACCCGGCGCGACAAAACAGATTGAGATTCCGATAAAAGCCTTTCAGCCGCAACCGGGCGTGGAGTATTTCGTTCAATTGGTGTTCACGCTCAAACACGACCTGCCGTGGGCGCGCACGGGCCACGAAATTGCCTGGGATGAATTCGAACTGCCCGACCACGCGGCACCCATTGTCGTCGCCGAAGGGCAATTGCCAACGATTCATTTCACGGCGAACACAAACGGCGTTGTCGTCTCGGGCAGGGATTTCGAAATTGTTTTCGATGAACTCAGCGGCGGCATCAAATCCTGGCGCTACAAGGGAAAGGAATTGATCCAATCGCCGCTGCGCCCGGATTTCTGGCGCGCGATGACGGACAACGACCGCGGCCGCTGGCGTCCGGCGGATTCCCAGGCATTCTGGCGCTTCTCCGGCAAGGCCGCCGTGAATGAAGGCTTTTCGGGCTCGAAAGTCGGCGACCATTTCGAAGTGAAAGTGAAGCTGTCGCTTCCGGAGGCGGCCAATTCCACGTGGGAGACCACTTACAAAATTTACGGCAGCGGCGATGTCATCGTGAGCGCGAATTTCAAACCCGCGCGCCTGGACCTGCCCAGGATGCCGCGCATCGGCATGCAGATGGAATTGCCCGAAGGCTTCGAGCGCATCACGTGGCTCGGGCCGGGCCCGATGGAAACCTACAGTGACCGCAAGGATTCGCCGGTCGGCGTTTACAGTGGAACGGTGGAGGACCAGTTTTTTGCGGACTACACCGAACCGGGCGAAAGCGGCAACAAGGCGGACGTGCGCTGGATTGCGTTGCAAAAGGGGAGCATCGGCCTGCTCGCCGTGGGCATGCCGCTGCTGAGCGCAAATGCATTGCATTACACGTCGGAAGACTTGAACGCCGCCCGGCACGCCTTCCAGCTTCCGCATCGCGATTTCATTTCGCTCAACCTCGATTTGAAACAACAGGGCGTCGGCGGCGATGACAGTTGGGGCGCCTGGCCGCACAATGATTTTCTGATTCCCGTTCAAGACTACAGCTACAGCTTCCGCTTGCGTCCGTTCGGGCGTGGCGAGGACCCGGAAAAACTCGCGCGCCAGACTTTCCCCAGCCCGGAGAAATAAGTCTTCTCCGGGCAAATGCTGCCTCCTTTCTGGAAAATTCCTTCTGGGTTCAGGGCAGGGGGAGATGCGAACTCCCCGTCCGCCGGCAACCGAATTGAATTCTCAAACGTCGGCCTAGGTATTGACCCCGGCTCCGTAAAGCGTTTCTAATACCATTGTTACGCTCCGCCCCTTTTCCGCCTCCCGCTCTCGCGCCACGCACCGCCATTAGCCCGTGCGATGAAACCTGCCCTTCAACGGCTTGTGGCACATAAAATGCGGCCCATGATGCACTGGATTAGTCGTTTTTATCCACAACAGCAACCATACGAGACCATTGAAACTATGGGTTGGATGGAAAAAATTTGGCCAAAAAAAGAACTGACGACATTCACGCGGATCGTGATGTTGATCGGGCTTTATTTCCTTGGCGGGCTCCTCGGAAAGCAGGGGTCTTTCATGTCCGGAAGCGTGGTGCTCGTCTGGCCGCCGGCCGGCATCGCGCTGGCCGCCATTCTGCTTTTCGGCTACCGCTTTTGGCCCGGCGTGGCCCTCGGCGCTGTGCTCTTTGCGTGCATTGACGGCACGCCCCTCGGCTTCTTCACCGTGGGGACTGCCATCGGCAATACCATGGGCGCCATCGTCTGCACTTTCCTTCTCCGTCAAATCAGCGATTTCAAAAACCCCATGGAACGCACACGCGATGTCACCAGCTACGTCGCGTTGGCGTGTTTCCTGGGAACAACCGTCAATGCCGTCTTCAACGTCGTTGGCCTCATCTACGGCGGCAAGGGCTCGTGGGACAACCTCTGGACGGACACGCTGGGTTGGTGGGTGCCGAACGCTCTCGCCGCGCTGGTCGTGGCGCCGTTGATTGTCACATGGCTGTCGCCGTCCTCTTTGCGTTGGAACAGATACCTCGTCCTGGAGGCGGTTTGCTGCGCCATCGGGTTGGTCGGCGGGACGGTGTTGTCGTTCAACTCCTGGTTTGTGCAGGGGATCCAGAATTATCCATTCGCCTATCTGCCGTTTCCTTTTTTGGTGTGGGGCGCGTTGCGGTTCGGCCCGCGCGGAGCCAGCGCCGGCACTCTGTTGGTTTCCGTGTTGGCAGTCTATTCCCTTGAGGAGGGCACGGGCCCGTTCTTCGCCGCCAATGAACGCGACAGCCTGATGCTCATTGGCAGTTACATCGGTGTGATCGCGATCACGAATTTGTTGCTGGCCGCAGCCGCAGCCGAACGACGCCAGGCCGAGGAGGCTGTTTCGACGAGCGAAAAACGATATCGCGCCGTGGTGGAAGACCAGACGGACATGATCTGCCGCTTCAAGCCGAGCGGAGAATTGACTTTCGTGAACGAGGCGTTTTGCCGGTTTCACGGGATGGCCGCGAAAGATTTGCTCGGGAAAAACTTTTTCCACACGCTTTCGGAGGAAGACGCCGCGATTCCTTTGAGCTACGTCAATTCCCTGCCCAGGGAGGAGCCGGTGGTGGAGTTTGATCATCGGCTGCGCTCGCCGGACCAGCTCATCGTCTGGCATCAATATCGCATTCGCCGCCTGTTTTCAGAAAACGGGGACACGTTTGAATTTCAGGCCGTCATCCAGGACATCACGCTCCGCAAGCAATCGGAAGAGGAACTGCGCGCGAGCGAGGAGAAATATCGGTCGCTCATTGGCAACATTCCGGACGTCGTCTGGACCGCCAATCTGAATCGCGAAGTGATTTACATCGGCGGCAACGCCGAGAAAGTTCTTGGCTACAGTTCCGAGGAACTGCTCGCGGGTCGCGGCAAGCTCTGGAAGGAACGGATTCATCCCGAAGACGCCGAGCGTGTCACGAGCGCTTATCATGCGTTGTTTGCGGAGGAAGAAGAAAAATACGACGTGGAGTACCGCATTCGCCGCAAGGACGGAGAATGGATTTGGATCCATGACCGCGCCATCTACGCGCGCCGTCATAACGGCGAGATGTGCGCGGACGGCATCTTCCTGGACATCACGCATCGCCGGGAGTTCGAGGCCGCGCTTCAAAGGGCGAAGGACGCCGCCGAAACGGCGAATCGCGCCAAGAGCCAGTTCCTGGCCAACATGAGCCATGAATTGCGCACCCCGCTCAATGCCATCATTGGGTTTTCCGAAGTGCTCTCCGACAAGGTCTTTGGCGATTTGAACGACCGTCAGCTCAAGTACACGAGCAACATTCTCAACAGCGGCCGCCACCTGCTTCAACTGATCAACGACATCCTCGACCTCGCAAAAGTGGAATCCGGCCACGCCGAACTCCTGCGCAGCACCTTCAGCGTCGGCAAAGTGCTCAACGAAGCCCAATCCGTCGCACGGAGCCTCGCCAACAAGAAGAGCATTGCGTTGGAATTGAAAGTCGCCCCGGACCTCCCGCCGTTGTATGCGGACGAAGCGAAATTCAAGCAGATCCTGTACAATCTGCTCAGCAACGCGATCAAATTTACGCCCGATGGCGGAAAAGTTGGCGTCACCGCCAGTCTTGCCACTCCCGGTGAATCGCTTCGCATCTCCGTCTCCGACACGGGCATCGGCATCAAGCAGGAGGATCACGCGCGCGTGTTCCAGGAATTCGAGCAGGTCGATTCGTCCTATGGCCGCCAGCAGCAGGGCACCGGGCTTGGCCTGGCGCTCACCAAGCGGCTCGTGGAAATGCACGGCGGGAATATCCAGATCGAGAGCGAAGGTATCGAAGGTCAGGGGAGCGTTTTCACGTTCATGATTCCGATTTGCCGGCCGGACGCGCGCCCGGCCAGCGCCCCGGCGCTGCCCGCGTCCAAGGACGAACCCTTGCGCCCGAATGTCTTCGTGCTCACGGACGAAGCCGCCGCGCATTCGCTCGCGGGAAATTATCTGAAGAATGCCGGTTACGAGGTGACCGTCGTGGCCGACCGGAAAGCGCTCAGGGATGCCTTGAAATCCGACCGGCCTTACGCGGTCGTGGTCGACGCGGAAAGCTCCTTCGGCAACCACGGCGAGGAATTGCGCAAATGCCGCGCGCAAACTCCCTCGCGCGTGCCCTTCCTCATCTTTTCCATCGACCAGCACGAAATGCCCGAGTTCCGTCCGCTCAGGAAAGACGGCCTGATGCAGGAGCCGCGCCGAAGGGTCATCGACGCCGTTCGCGGCTCCAAGAACACGGGTGGCAAGGAACTGAAGACTGTTCTCGTCATTGATGACGAGCCGGCCTTGCTCGAATTGCTCGGATTGACGCTGGTCAAAAGAGGGTTCTGTGTGCTCCGCGCCGCGGACGGCCGCGCGGGAGTGGAATCCGCCCGTGCCCACAAACCGGATATCATCATTCTCGACCTCGCCATTCCGGACTTTGGCGGACAGCAGGTTGTGGAGGAATTGCGCGCCGATTCGCGGACCAAGAACATCCTGATTCTCATTCACACCGGAACCGTGGTGGACGAAAAACAGCGCCAGAGTCTTGCGGAGCACGTGCAATCGATTACCTTCAAGACCGAGCAGGAATTTCTCTTTGCCGAATTGGAGCGACTGGAAAGCTTGGTGAACAATACTCTGGAGACGACGGTATGAGCAGTCCGAGCATATTAATCATTGAGGACAATCCTCTGAATGTGGAATTGGCGACGGATCTTCTCGAGGCAGGCGGCTTTCGTATTCATGCCACCCGCACCGCGGAGGATGGTATTCGCATGGCGCGCGAGCTTTTGCCCGACCTCGTCCTGATGGATATCAGCCTGCCGGGGATGGATGGCCTGGCTGCCACGAGGGCTTTGAAGTCGGATCCCGCCACGCAGCATCTCCGGATCATCGGGTTGACAGCGCATGCCATGAAAGGCGACGCCGGCACCGCCAAGAACGCCGGGTGCGATGGCTACCTGACGAAGCCGATCGATACGCGCACGTTCGTAGCCACGGTCAAAAATTTCATGTCGGCGCCGGCCAAGGCGGTTTGAAAAATGGAGTAGCCGCGGACATCAGTCCGCGCTGAATCATTTCCTCGAAGCGTGGAATAACACTGCCAACTGCATCGTCAGCCGGGCGTATCCATAACGACGCGTGTACTCTTGATTTTGCCGCGAGCATATTATTCCGTCTCCACCTCTCCATGGCTAAAAATTAAGGTATATGCCACCCCCCGGTCCTCGACTATTGGATGTTCGA
>Ga0335085_10002105_pt1 | contig 38539 bp, 42 predicted proteins | sample Lox_Sample_45_FD_206712 | JGI IMG/M metagenome (GOLD analysis project Ga0335085, IMG submission 206712) | Soil microbial communities from Loxahatchee National Wildlife Refuge, Florida, United States - Lox_Sample_4.5 | ecosystem: Environmental > Terrestrial > Soil > Wetlands | place: USA...
GTCGACGGCGCCGTCATGTTCGCCGACATCATGTCGCCGGTCCTCGGGATGGGCGCCGCGGTCGACCTCGTCGAGGGCGTCGGCCCCGTCGTCGAGGCGCCGATCGCAACGGCCGCCGACGTCGAGCGGCTGCGCGTGACCGAGCCGGAGGAGTGGGCCGCCCCGATCCTCGAGGCGGTGCGCATCGTCCGCGCCGAGCTCGAGCCGGAGCGCGCGGTCGTCGGCTTCTGCGGCGGGCCGTTCACGGTCGCCGGCTATCTCGTCGAGGGCCGGCCGAGCCGCGACTTCGTCCGCACGAAGTCGCTGATGTACAACGAGCCGGAGGTCTGGCACGCGCTGATGGAGCGGCTCGCCGACCAGTTCTCGCGCTACGTCGCGGCGAAGGCGGCGGCGGGCGCCGACGTGATCCAGCTCTTCGACTCGTGGGTCGGCGCGCTCTCGCCCGCCGACTACGAGGAGTTCGTCGCGCCGTACTCGGCACGGATCCTCGCCGCCGTCGACGTCCCGACGATCCACTTCGGCACCGGTGCGTCGACGCCGCTGCTCGCGGCGCTCGCGGCGACGGGCGGCGACGCGATCGGGCTCGACTGGCGCGTGCCGCTCGACGCGGGCTGGGACGCGGTCGGGGCGGACCGCGCCGTCCAGGGGAACCTCGAGCCGGCGCTCCTGCTCGGCCCGTGGGAGCGCGTCGAGGCGGGCGCGCTCGAGGTGCTCGCGCGGGCCGGCGGCCGTGCGGGGCACATCTTCAACCTCGGCCACGGCGTGCTGCCGCAGACCGACCCGGACGTTCTGACACGGCTCGTCGCCGTGGTCCAGACGCTTCCTCTTCCCAAGTAACAAGTTGTCACTTGGAAGGTTCGGGAGGCGTCACGCCGTCCCCGCGAGCTCCTTCTCCGCCGCCGCGCCGTCGGTCGGCGGCGTGTCGCCGAACGTCCGGCCGTACGTGTTCGTGTACTGATCGAGGGTGAACCGGTCGAGGAACCGGGTCGCGGCCGCGACCCCGTTGTCGATGAGCAGCTTCTGGTCGGCCGCCGTCAGGTTGAACTGCGTCGTCCCGATCGTGCCGGCGTCGACGGCGATCGTCCGCACGCGCGTTGAGTTCGAGACGAAGCGCGCATCCCATGCCTCCTGCGCGGTCTGGAAGATCTGGAACCCGAATCGCGCCGCCCACGGCAGGTGCGCGACGACCTTGTTCACCCCGGAGCCGACGCCCTTCCCGCCCGTGAGCGTGAAGCCGAACGTCGGCCGGGTCAGCGGCCCGCCCGTCGTGTCGACGTCGAACAGCCAGACCGGGAAGTTCGAGAGCGTGCCGCCGTCGATGATCGTCGAGACCTGCAGCTTCCACTCCTGCGCCGTCAGGTCGCGCGTCGTCGCGGTCTTGCCGCCGGCGGGGACGCCGTCGTTCGCCTTCTGCACGTCGAGCAGGTCGTTCGGTGCGTTGGCGACGAGCCCGTCGGTGTCGCCGACGTCGGTCACGAAGACGCGGTCGCGGACGAGCGTCACCGGCTCGAAGAAGTAGGGGATCGACATGCTCATGCGCGCCGCATTCGCAATCGGGAAGTCGTCCGGGACGATCGCCGCCGACGCATGCGGCAGGCGGTAGCGCTTGAGGTCGTCGGGCAGCACGAGCAGCGCCTTGTTCGTCGCGTCGACGGCGATCAGCTTCAGCCGCGAGCTGCCGTCGGGCGCCTTCGTCGAGGCGAACGTGGCGTGGTTCAGCTGGTCGTCGAACCAGATGCGGAACGCCTCGCCGTGCGCGAGCCCGTGCTTGCGGACGAGGTTGATGAACCCGCCGAAGTACTCGCCGCCCGAGGGGAAGTCCTCGAACGACGCGAAGTCCGTGTGCTGCATCAGCTTGACCATGTCCTGCGCGTCGTGATCGGTCGCGAGGTAGCACGCGATGATCGCGCCCGCGCTCGCGCCCGCGACGTTCACCCACTTCTTGATCGGCTTGGTCGGATGCTGGGCGAACCCGAGCAGCGCGCCCGCGAGCCCCAGGCCCTTGACGCCTCCGCCGCGGAAGACGCCGTCGGCTTCCTCGATCCACTTCATGTCGCAGCCCCCTCGATGTCGGACCAGCTCGTCGGACTCGGGCCGCAGGGCATGACCGTACCGCGCCCACCGCGCGGGGACAAGCGCGTATCGTCAGGCGATGGGTCTGCCGGAGACGGTCGCCGAGGTCGTCGCCCGCATGGAGGCGATCGCGTCGCCGCTGCCTCGGGGCGACGGCGTCGCCTGCTTCACGCGGCTCTACCTCGCGGTCACGCAGGGCGTCGAGGCGCACCTCGGCGGCTCCGCGTTCGAGGATCCGCGCTTCCTCACCCGGCTCGACGTCACGTTCGCGAACCTCTTCTTCGACGCGGTGGACGCGAACGCGCGCGCGCCGGAGACGACGCCGCGTGCCTGGCTGCCGCTCTTCCAGGCGCGCGCGCAGCGAGGGATCGCGCCGCTGCAGTTCGCGCTCGCGGGGATGAATGCGCACATCAACCGCGACCTCCCCGTCGCGCTCGTCTCGACGTGCCGAGAGCTCGGCCTCGGCCTCGAGGAGGGGTCGCCGCAGCACCACGACTTCGAGACGGTGAACACGCTGCTCGCGTCGACCGAGGAGAAGGTGAAGCGGCAGTACGTGACCGGCTGGCTGCGCCGGCTCGACCGGCTCGTCCACCGCGCCGACCGGATCGACGACGTGATCGCGATGTGGGACGTCGGCCGCGCGCGCGACGCCGCGTGGACGAACGGCGAGGCGCTCTGGGCGATCCGCGACGACGCGGCGCTCTCGCAGGACTACCTCGACACGCTCGACCGGATGGTGGGCTTCGCCGGGCGCGGGCTGCTCGTCCCGGCCGACACGTGGCTGCAGCGGCTCGGTCGCCTGATCGGCGTCTGACCCTTGTGCCTCCGCGCACGAGCGCGTACCCTGCGCGGGAAGGCTGCGGCAGGAATCGGGGGAAGGTGGGACCTTTGACCGAAGTGCTGCAGCCGCCGCTGGCCGCGTCGCCCCCCACGCACACCGCGCCGCGCGCGCACGTGCATCATCACGATCCGTCCTTCACCGAGCTCGTCTACGCGCACTTCGCGTGGTGGCACGAGCTTCGAAGCGGCGACACGGGCGAGGCCGCGGCCGCGTACCACCAGCTGCTCGACCGCTTCGAGCGCGCCCACGGGAGGATCGTGCACTCGTTCTGGTGCACGCACCTCGAGAGTGCGGTCGCGCTCACGGAGCAGCGCGCCCGGTTCTTCTGGCAGCGTTCGCGCTGGGTCTTCCACCGCGAGAGCGACTGGGCGACGAAGGGATCGCCGGAGATCGCCGCGGAGCTGCACCGCTGCGACGAGCTCGCCGTGCGTGCGCGCACCGTGCTCACCGGGGTGCGCCAGCGCATCTGCCTCCAGCTCGTCACCGCGTCGGCCGCGCACCTGCTCAGCCTCGTCGACGCGCAGACGTCGCACGCCGAGGTGCACACGGCCGCGGTGCTGAAGGGTGAGAGCGAGACGCTCGACGACACCGAGGCGTACTACCGCCAGGCCGCGAACGGGCAGGCGCAGATCGTCTACTTCGCCGGGATGGCGACGGTCGCGGCGCTGATCTCGGCGATCGCCGGGGTCGCGCTCGCGTTCGGCTGGATGAGCGGCGTCGCCGCGCTCATCGCCGGCGCGATCGGCGCCGTCGTCAGCGTCGTCCAGCGGATCAACGCCGGCGCGTTCGAGCTCGACTACGACGTCGGCAGGCCCTACGCGTTCTTCCTCGGCGGCCTGCGTCCGCTGATCGGCGGCGCGTTCGCGCTCGCGATCACGTTCGCGTTCACGAGCGGGATCCTCCACCTGCCGGTCGGCTCTGAGGACAAGGAGGCGAACGACAAGCTCGCGGTGCTCGTGGTCGGCTTCCTCGCCGGCTTCAGCGAGCGCTGGGCGCAGGACACGCTGACCGCGGCGGTGCCGGGAGCGACGGCTTCGCCGGCGCCGGCGGCTCCGCCGCGCGAGGAGCCGCCGAACCCCTGACGGCTCGGGCCCGGCGGCGGGCCGCGGGTGAGCTACCGTGCGCCTCGTGGAGGCCGCGGTCGTCCTCATGGCGTACGGGTCGCCGGAGCGGCTCGCCGACGTGCCGGCGTACTACGCCGACATCCGCGGCGGCCGTCCGGTCGCGCCCGAGCAGCTCGAGGATCTCGTCGAGCGCTACCGGCGGCTCGGGATCGAGGACTCGTCGCCGTTGAACGCGATCACCGAGGAGACGCGCGCCGCGCTCGAGCGGGAGCTGGGCCTGCCGGTCTACACGGGGATGAAGCACTGGACGCCGCGGATCGCCGACGCCGCCGAAGCGGCGCTCGCGGGCGGCGCCGAGGTCGTCGCGGGGCTCGTGCTCGCGCCGCACTGGTCGGCGCTGTCGATCAAGGGGTACCGCGACCAGCTCGAGGCCGCGATCGGCGGGCGCGCCGGGCTCGCCTTCGTCGACAGCTGGCACGACGAGCCGGGGTTCATCGACCTGCTCGCCGACCGCATCCGCGGCACCCAAGCGCACGTCGTCTTCACGGCGCACTCTCTCCCAGCCCGGATCCTCGACGCCGGCGATCCGTACAAGGACCAGCTCCTCGAGACCTCGCACCTGGTCGCCGAGCGCGCCGCGGTCGGCGACTGGAGCTTTGCCTTCCAGAGCGAGTCGCCGACCGGAGAGCCGTGGCTCGGGCCGGACATCCTCGACCACCTCGGCGAGCTCTGCGGCGCCTGGGTCGACGACGTCCTCCTCTGCCCGGTCGGCTTCGTCTCCGACCACCTCGAGATCCGCTACGACCTCGACGTCGAGGCGCAGGAGCGCGCCGCCGAGCTCGGGATGCGGCTCGAGCGGATCGAGATGCCGAACGCCGACCCCGCCTTCGTCCGGACGCTCGCCGTGATCGTCCGGCGTGCGCTCGCGGTACCGTCACGGGCGTGAGATCCGGCGAGATCACCGTCGAGCACGCTGCGCGCCGCTTCCGCGTCTACCCGCGGGAGCAGCGCACGGTGAAGGACGTCCTCTTCCAGCGCGGCAGGGTCGCGGGTTCGGACGTCTGGGCGCTGCGCGACGTCTCCTTCCGGGTCGAGCCGGGCAGCGCGGTCGGGCTCGTCGGGCGCAACGGCTCGGGGAAGACGACGCTGCTGCGGCTGATCTCCGGGATCATCAAGCCGAGCAGCGGAACCGTCGCCGTCGGCGGCCGCGTCGGCTCGCTGCTCGAGCTCGGCGCCGGCTTCCATCCGGACATGACCGGGCGCGAGAACGTCTATCTCAACGGCTCGATCCACGGGCTCAGCCGCGCGACGATCCGGGAGAAGCTCGACGAGATCGTCGCGTTCGCGGGGCTCGAGGACTTCATCGACCTGCCGGTGCGCACGTACTCGTCGGGGATGTACATGCGGCTCGGCTTCGCGGTCGCGTCGCACATCGAGGCCGACGTTCTCCTGCTCGACGAGGTGTTCGCCGTCGGCGACGAGGCGTTCCAGCGCAAGTGCTTCGGGAAGATCTTCGAGTTCAAGCAGCGCGGCGGGACGATCGTGTTCGTCTCGCACGACGCGAGCGCCGTCGAGCGCCTGTGCGACCGCGCGGTGCTGCTCAAGGACGGCGCGGTCGCGTTCGACGGGCCGACGCACGAGGCGATCGTCCAGTACCGGCGGCTGCTCGTCGGCGAGCGGAACCCGGAGGAGCGCGCCGCCGGCCTGAAGGAGTGGGGCGGCGACGTCGCCCGCGTCGAGGCGGCGCGGCTGCTCGGCCCCGACGGCCGAGTGCGGACGCAGGGGCTGCTCTCGGGCGAGCCGTTCTCGATCGCCGTCGACGCGGCGGCGGACGCGCCGCTGCCGGCGCCGCGTCTCGTCTGGGAGCTCCGCGACGACGCGGGGATCCTCGTCGCGTCGGGCGAGACCTCGACCGGCGACCTCGGCTGGGACGAGGACACGCGCCGGCTCTCGCTCCGGTTCGACGTCGACCGGCCGCCGTTCTCGGACGGGCGGCTGCACCTCCGCGTCGACCTCGCCGACGAGCGCGGCGAGACCTACCACTCGCTCGACGACGCGCTCGTCTTCGTCGTCTACCCCGCGGGCGAGGACCGGGGCCTCGTCCGGCTCGAGGGACGATGGTCGCGGGAGGACGTTCCGGCCGCGGCGGCCGAGCTGGGAACGACCGCATGAGCTCGCGCACCTGCCCCGACTGGCCGGAGCTGATGGAGATCGCGCCGGAGCTCCAGTTCAAGCACTACACGGTCGCGGAGGCCAGGCTGCCGGCCGACGCGCTGATGCTGATCCCGGACGTGCAGCTCGCGGACGTCGCCATCTGCTGCGACCTCGACCACAACGTCTTCTACGCTGCGCACACGGACGAGCGCGTCGCCGCCGCGCTCCGCGAGAGCCACTGGTTCGAGGTGCGCGAGTGGCTCGCCGCCGGTCGGCCCGGCATCTCGTACTAGAGAACCCGGGCTCCCCTGCCGGAGTCTGACCCACGGCGTCGACGACGTGACACATCCGCGAGCCCTACGTATCGGGGCCTGGCCCCGGCCTGTGGACAACGCGGCGCCTCGCCGTCGGCAAGCGCGCCTTCGGACGAACGGCCGGGGCCAGGCCCCGTGCCGTAAGGCTCGCGACTCGCCGCTGGAGCAGGGTTCCTCGTGTTGTCACGACTAGGCTCTGCTCATGCCGACGGTGATCGTTCCGTTCGCGGGGGCTGCGGGGAAGACGCGGCTCCTCGCGCCCGAGCGCGTGCGGCGCGCGCTCGCGCTTGCGATGCTCGGGGACGTGCTCGACGCGTGCGTCGCGACCGGCCCGGCCGTCGTCGTCACCTCGGACGCCGAGGCGGCGGCGCTCGCGCGCGAGCTCGGCGTGGAGGCACGCGCCGACCCCGGCGGAGGGCAGGGCGCCGCGGTCGCCGCTGCGCTCGCCTCGGTCGACGGGCCCGCGCTCGTCGTCAACGCCGATCTGCCCTGCGTCGTCGCCGACGACCTGCAGGCGCTGCTCGCCGCCGCCGCCGCCGGCGCCGCGCTCGTCGAGGCGGCGGACGGGACGACGAACGCGCTCGCGCTCGCGCTCCCGTCGGCGTTCGCGCCGCTCTACGGCCCGGGCAGCGCCGCGCGCTTCCGGACGCTGCTCGACGCCGTCTCCGTCGACCTGCCGGGCCTCGCCGACGACGTCGACACGCTCGACGACCTCCGCCGGCTCGCCGCGCGCTGCGGCCCGCGCACCCGCGCCTGCGTCGCGCGCGACCTGCAGGAGATTCCCGCGTGAACGTGGTCGTCCTCTCGGGCGGCGTCGGCGGCGCCCGCTTCGTCCGCGGGGTCGTCGACGCGGTCGACCCGGCCGGCGTTACGATCGTCGGCAACGTCGGCGACGACGTCGACGTGCTCGGGCTCCGCGTCTCGCCCGATCTCGACTCCGTCCTCTACGCGCTCGCCGGGCTGAACGACGAGGAGCGGGGCTGGGGGCGCGCGGGCGAGAGCTGGCAGGCGCTCGATGTCGTGCGCGCGCTCGGCGGCGAGGCGTGGTTCGCGCTCGGCGACCGCGACCTCGGACTCCATCTCGTCCGGACGGCGGCCCTGCGCGCGGGGGAGCCGCTCTCGGCGGTGACGGCGCGGCTCGCGGCCGCGCTCGGCGTCGAGGCGCGGCTGCTGCCCGCCACCGACGCGCCGCTGCGCACGTGGATCGACACGGCCGCGGGCTCGTTCCCGTTCCAGGAATGGTTCGTCGCGCGCGGCCACCGCGACGACGTCGACGGCGTGCGCTTCGCCGGCGCCGAGTCGGCGACGCCGGCCCCCGGAGTGCTCGAGGCGATCGACGCGGCCGACGCGCTCGTGATCGCGCCGAGCAACCCGTACGTGTCGGTCGCGCCGATCCTCGCGGTCGCGGGCGTACGCGCCGCGCTCGGGCGCCGCCGCGTCCCGTGCGTCGCGGTCAGCCCGCTGATCGGGGGCCGCGCGGTGAGGGGCCCCGCCGACCGGATGCTGGCCCGCCTCGCCGGCGGAACCTCGCCGCGCCACGTGACGAGCTGTTACACGGGCTTGATCGATGCGATCGTCGTGGACGAGGCCGACGCGGACGACCTCGCGGGGCTCGGCGCCGTGCAGCCGGTCGTGACGCGGACGCTGATGGTGGACGCCGACGCGCGGCGGCGGCTCGCCGAGGCGGCGCTCGGAGGCGTTCCGGCATGAAGGTCGCGGTCGTCGGTGGAACGGGCGACTTCGGGCTCGCCCTCGCGCAGCGGCTCGTCGAGGCCGGCGAGGACGTGGTCATCGGCTCGCGCGACGCCGAGCGCGCGCGCGAGAAGGCGGCCGAGGTCGGGGCCGCGGGCGCCGCGAACGAGGACGCCGTCCGCGGCGTCGACCTCGTCGTGCTCGCGACGAAGGCCGAAGCGGCGCTGCCGACGGCCGAGAGCCTCGCCGCCGCGATCGGGAGCACGCCGGTGTTGAGCGTCGCGAGCGAGCTGCGCTTCACGAAGCAGGGCGTCTACCCGTGCGAGGACGCGCGCTCGATCGCGGAGCGGATGGCGGAGCTGCTCGAGGCGCCGGTGTCGGCGGGCCTGCACTCGCTCGCCGCCTCGACCCTCGCCGCGGGGCCGGCTGAAGGAGACGCGTTCGTCTGCGGCGACGACCCCGAGGCGAAGGAACTCGTGCTCGCGCTTGCCGCGAAGGTCGTCTCCGGGCGCGCGCTCGACGCCGGCCCGCTCGCGAGCGCCCGCGCGCTGGAGGGGATGACGGCCGTGATCGTCAACCTCAACCGCCGCTACAAGGGTCACGCGGGCGTGCGCGTCGTCGGCCTGCCGTGAGCGGCTTCACCGCGTTCCCGGTCACCGGGATCCCGGAGCTGCGGGACGGCGACGACCTCGCGGCGCTGATCGCGGAGCGGACGGAGCTCGAGGACGGCGACGTCCTCGTCGTCGCGCAGAAGGCGATCTCGAAGATCGAGGGCCGCGTCGTCCGCCTCGACGACTACGAACCGTCCGACCGGGCGCGCGAGATCGCCGGCGACGACGGCGACCCGCGCCGGATCGAGGCGATCCTCCAGGAAGCTCGGCGCGTCGTCCGCGTGCGCCCGCCCCTCGTCATCTGCGAGACGCGGCAGGGGTTCGTGTGCGCCTCCGCCGGCGTCGACGCGTCGAACACGCCGGAGGCCGGCACGCTCGTCCTGCTCCCGCTCGATTCCGACGCGTCGGCCGCGCGCCTGCGCGCAGCGCTGCACGCGCGCACGGGCCGGGACGTCGGCGTCATCGTCGCCGACTCCTTCGGCCGCCCCTGGCGTCGCGGCACCACCGACGTCGCGCTCGGCGCGGCCGGCGTCGGCGTCGTCCGCGACCACATCGGCGAGCGCGACCCGACCGGCTACGAGCTCCACGCGACCGTGATCGCGATCGCCGACGAGATCGCCGGCGCGGCGCAGCTCGTCATGGGCAAGCTCGACCGCGTCCCCGTCGCCGTCCTCCGCGGGCTCGACGTGCGCGGCGACGGCAGCGCGCTCGAGCTCGTCATCCCGGAGGAGCAGGATCTCTTCCGGTGAGCGAGACCGCCATCGATACGGCGAACGCGCTGCTCCGCGAGAAGGGCTACTCGGAGCGCGACCTCGCCGTGCACCCGGCGCCGCGCGGCAAGGCGCTGCTGAAGGGGAACGCGATCCTCAGCCCGCTGAGCGACGACGCGGAGACGGTGCTGCGGATCGTCCGCGAGGCGGTGCCGGCGCGCGGCGAGCTCGGCTCGCACGTGCTCCGGCCCGGCGACCTGCGGACGCATCTGAGTCCGTAGTAACTACTGACTTGCACCGGCCGCCCGGCTTGTTAGAAACCGACCTCGGTGGGGCGCATCGCGATCATCATCGCCGTCTCGTACGGGATCCTCGGCGGGCTGGCCGTTCTCGTGATCGCGGTGCTCGTCTGGAGCTCGACGGTCGGCCGCAACAAGCAGACGAACCTCCACAAGCTCGCCGACCGCGAGAAGACGTGGTTCGGGATCGTCGTCGTCATGCTCGTCGCGCTCCTGTTCGCGACGATCTGGTTCACGCCGTACGGGAACAGCGCCGGTACGAACGGGCAGCGGTTCCCGGTCAAGGCGGAGCAGTTCGCGTTCATCGTCCCCGGCAGGACGCTGAAGGTCGGCGAGCCCGTCCGCTTCGAGCTCACCTCCGCCGACGTGAACCACGGCTTCGCGGTCTTCGACTCGAGCAACGTGCTGCTCTTCCAGATCCAGGTGATCCCCGGCGCGACGTCGGAGTACGTCTACACGTTCAAGAAGCCGGGGACGTACCACATCCTCTGCTTCGAGTATTGCGGCGTCGGCCACGATGAGATGAAGGGCGAGTTCACGGTGAGAGGATGAGCACGCACGTCGCGCCCGTCGACGAGCCGCTCGCCGACCCGGAGGAGATGCGGACCGCGAAGCGGCTGACGCTCCGCTTCGTCCTCACCGCGCAGGCGATCCTCGTGGTCTCCGGCGTCCTCGGCGTCCTGCTCCGCGACAGCCAGGCGAATCTCGGCCGGCTCGACCCGAACTGGTTCTACGCCCTGATGACGGCGCACGGCCTCGGCGCCTTCGTCGGCTGGGCCGGATTCTCCGTGATGGGGCTCGCGTACTGGGTGTTCGCGCAGGTCGGGTTCCCGGTGCGGAAGTTCGGCCGCGTCACGGCGGAGCTGACGTACTGGCTGATGGTCGTCGGGGTCGGCGGGATCGTCGTGTCGACGCTCGCGCTCCACTTCGCCGGCTCGTGGGTGTTCCTCTACCCGCTGCCGTTCCACTCTGCGGGCGAGTGGGGGAAGTGGGCGACGGCGATCTTCCTCACCTCGGTGCTGCTCGTCGGGCTCTCGATCGTGACGTGGTGCCTGTCGGTGTTGCACACGGCGATCAGCCCGGCCCTGCACGCGGTCTCGAAGAAGTGGCACAACCGGTTCGGCGTCGCGCTCGGCTTCGGCTATCTCTGGCCGAAGCGGTTCGCGACGAACCCGAAGACGGTGCCGTACCCGGTGATCCCGCTGACGGTGATCGGCGTCGACATGATCATCGCGACGCTGCCGCTCGCGGCGCTGCTCGTCGAGATGATCGTGCAGACGTTCGTCCCAAGCGCGCACGTCAACCCGCTGCTCGCGAAGAACGTGCTCTGGTGGTTCGGCCATCCGGTCGTCTACCTGCTGCTCTTCCCGGCCGTCGCCGTCTACTACGTGCTCGTGCCGCGGTACGCCGCGCGCAAGCTCGTGGCCGGGAACGTGATCACCGTCGGCTGGACGATCGCGATCATCGCCAACGTCGTCGTCTGGGCGCACCACGTCTACCTCGACTACCCGGTGAACTCGCCGCAGGCCGCGATCGACACGGCGATGCAGCCGCTGACGTTCGCGCTGACGATCGTCTCGGCGCTCTCGCTCTACAGCCTCTTCTTCACCATCTACAAGTCCGACTACCGGTGGAACGCCGCCGGGACGGCGCTCTTCCTCGGGCTCGTCAGCTGGCTCTCGGCCGGGCTCTCGGGCGTCGTCAACGCGACGATCGCGTTCGACCAGATCGTCCACAACTCGCTCTGGATCGTCGGCCACTTCCACCAGATGGCGCTGCTGAACATCGGCTTCGTGGCGATGGCCGCCGTGTACGCATGGCTGCCCGAGTGGACCGGGCACCGGCTCTACAGCGAGGCGATGGCGAAGTGGCAGATCTGGCTGACGTTCGTGTTCGGCACGGCGAACACGGCGATCTGGCTCGTCGAGGGGCTCCAGGGCGCGCCGCGGCGCTTCGCCGTGCTGCCGGGCCAGTTCCTGACGCTCTCCCAGGTCGGCGCCGGGATCGCGATCGTGCTCGGCGCGGCGCAGATCCTCTTCTTCTGGAACATCGTCGAGACGATCCGCGGCAAGGTGGCGACGCCGGCCTCGGAGCGCGGCGGCCTCGGCGTCGCGGCGGCAAAGATCGTGCTCGTCGCGCTTCTCGCGCTGCTCGGCGTCGCCGCCGCCGCGTCGATCTGGCTCGTCGCGAGCAACGTCTCGAAGTCTCCGTCGACGACGACCTCGGCGACGCCGACCACGCCGGCGACGACCGCGACGACGACGACGCCCTCGACGACGAGCACGATGCCGGCAAACCTCGGCGGCGGCGACCCGGTCGCCGGCAAGGCGGTCTTCGAGTCGGCCGGCTGCAAGGGCTGTCACACGCTGGCGGCGGCGGGCGCGACCGGAACCGTCGGGCCGAACCTCGACCAGAAGAAGCCGCCGCTCGCGCTCGTGCTCCTCCGCGTCACGCAGGGCAAGGGCGCGATGCCGTCGTTCAAGTCCCAGCTCACGCCGCAGCAGGTCAAGGACGTCGCCGCGTTCGTCGTCCAGTCGACGTCCGGCTGACGGCCGGGCATCATCCGGCCATGGAGGACGTCTGGACGATCGACCCGGCGCCGATCGCGCTCGCCCTGATCGCGCTCGCGCTCTACGCGCAGGCGTTCGTCCGGCTGCGGCGCCGCGCCGGCTCGACCCACGCCGACGTCTGGCGCGCGCTCCTGTTCGTCCTCGGCGTCGCCGTCTCGCTGCTCGCGGTCGTCTCGCCCGTCGACGCGATCGGCGAGGACCAGCTGTTCGCCGCGCACATGATCCAGCACCTGATGCTCGGCGATCTCGGGCCGGCACTGATCGTGCTCGGAACACGCGGCCCGCTCGGCGTGTTCTTCCTCCCGCCGCCGCTGCTCCGCGTCGTCGCCCGCAGCCCGCTGCGGACGCTCGCCTCGTTCCTGCTGCGGCCGACCGTCTCGCTCGTCTTCTGGCTCGTCGTGATCGGCGCGTGGCACCTGCCCGCGGCCTACGACGCGGCGATCGCGCACCCGGCGCTCCACACGTTCGAGCACGTCTGCTTCGCGCTCGCCGGATTCCTGGCGTGGACCCAGATCATCGACCCGCACCGCCGCGCGCGGCTCACCGTCGGCCAGCGCGCGATGTTCGCCTTCACGATGCTCGTCGCGAGCGGGCTGCTCGCGGAGGTGCTGATCGCAACGCCGCCGCTCTATCCGTACTACGTCCACGTCCGCAACCGGCCGTTCGGCTGGAGCGCCGGCCAGGACCAGAGCAAGGCCGCGCTCGCGATGATGGCGGAGCAGATCGCGATGCTCGCGACCGCGATGACGTTCCTCGTCCGCGCCCACGTCGAGCGCGTCGCGGCGGAGCTACCCGGCGGGGCCGGCTCGTAGGCGGAGGAACGTCGCGACGACGAGGAGCGCGAGCACGACGTCGCTGGCGATGCACCACTGGCACACGGCGCCGATGATCGAGACCTGGACGTACACGAGGTACGCGGCGAACACGAGCCCGGCCAGCGCCGCGGCCCCGCCGGCGGCGCGGGCGAGATCGGTGCGCGGCCGCGAGCTCGCCGCGATCAACACGTAGCCGGCGAGCCCGATCGCCGCGACGGGGATCCCGTGGAGCTCCGAGTACGCCGAGTGCTGCACCGTCTCGCAGCCGCCGCTGACGCACACGACCGGCGCATGCGCGAGATGCGTGACCGTGAGGTACGCGGCGATGCCCCCGCCGAGGATCGCAAGCGCGAGGATCGTCTCTTGGAGCCGCCGCTCCGTCACTGCTTCAGCACCGCGTCGATCTGCGGCTCGATTCCGCTCGCGGCGAGCGACGCGACCGTCACGAACCGCAGCGGCGAGCCGGTGCGGCCGAGCGCGAACGTCGGCGTCGAGCTGACGCCGGCACGCTGCGCGAGCGCGTCTCCCTCGGCGAGCAGCCGCGAGACCTCCGCCGAGTCGCGTGCGTCGAGCATCCGCTGCGTCTGGAGCCCCGGCACGGATTCGCCGATCGAGCGGAGCAGCGACTCCGTGACCCAGCCCGTGTTCTCGACGCCCTGGTTCTCGTAGAGCAGCTCGATCACGTTCCAGAAGCGGTGCTGCGCCGCCGCCGCGAGCGCGGTGCGCAGTGCGGTCTGCGACTGCGGGCCGACGAAGTGCATCCCGCTGAAGACGACGCGGACCTTGCCCGGGCGGACGTAGTCGCGGACGATCGCGGGAAGCGCCTGCCGCGCCCACTCGGCGCAGTACGGACACTGCGGGTCGGCGAACTCGACGAGCGTGACCGGCGCGCGGGCGGAGCCGAGCTGCGTGCCGTTCTGCGGGACGCCGCGGAGCATCGCCGCGACCCGGCGCGTCCCGAGCGGCGCAGCGGACGGCTTCGCCGGCGAGCCGCCGCCGGTGCCGAGCGCAAGCGCGGCGACGAGCGCGGCGCCGGCGAGCGCGCCGGCGGCCGCGGCGACGAGAGCGAGGCGCCGACGGCTCATGCCCGCACCGTAGGAGCGGCCGCCCCGGCTCCCATCCGGCCTAGTCCACACGGCCGTGCGGGCTTCCCCGGATAATGTCGCCCGTGGCGTCGACCCGGGATCGGACGAGAGCGCTTGTCGAGGCCGGGATCGCCCTCTCCTCGGAGCTCTCGCTCGATGCCGTCCTCCAGAAGCTCGTCGAGACCTCCGTCGCGCTCACCGACGCGCGCTACGGCGCCCTCGGCGTCCTCGACCCGAGCGGGCAGCGCCTCGAGCGGTTCCTCACCGTCGGCGTCGACGACGAGACCCGCGCCGCGATCGGCGACCCGCCCGCCGGCCGCGGCATCCTCGGCGTCCTCATCCGCGAGGCGGCACCGCTCCGGCTGCACGACCTCACGCGCGACCCGCGCTCCGTCGGCTTCCCGCCCGGCCACCCGGTGATGACGTCGTTCCTCGGCGTGCCGATCGCGCTGCGCGGCGTCGCGTACGGCAACCTCTATCTCACCGAGAAGGCGGACGGGGCCGACTTCACCGAGGACGACGAGGAGGCTGTCGTCATGCTCGGCTCGCAGGCGGCGGTCGCGATCGAGAACGCGCGGCTGTACGAGTCGGCGACGCGCTGGTCGGCGCAGCTCGAGTCGCTGAACGAGGTGATGAACGTCCTCGTCACCGAGTTCGACGTGGGCCGGCTCCTCCAGCTGATCGCGACGCGGCTGCGCGACCTCCTCGGCGCGCGCACCGTCACGATTGCGCTGCCGCACGGCGCCGCGGCGCGGATCGAGGCGTCGGCAGGCGAGGACGCGGAGGCGTACGTCGGGATGCAGCTCGCGCAGCGGTCGAAGACGATGCGCGTGCTGGAACGGCGCCGCAGCGAGCGCGTCGACTCGGTGCTCGACGACCCCGAGGTCGACCACGAGTCGGCGCGACGGCTCGGCGCGCGCACGTCGCTCTACGTCCCGCTCGTCGTCGGCGGCGCTGCGATGGGCGTGATCGCCGTGCACGACAAGCAGGGCGCCGACCCGCGCTTCACCGACGACGACGTGCGGATCGCGGAGATCTTCGCCGGGCGCGCCGCGGTCGCCGTCGAGCTGTCGCAGCGGGTCGCGCGCGACGCGCTCCAGCGCGTCGTGACCGCGCAGGAGCTCGAGCGCCGGCGACTCGCGCGCGAGCTGCACGACGAGACCGGCCAGGCGCTCACGTCGATCCTCCTCTCGCTGAGCGCGCTCGAGGAGGTGCACGACGAACGCGAGCTCCACGCAGCCGTCGGCGAGGTGCGCGAGCTCGTCCGCTCGACCCTCCAGGACGTCCGCCAGCTCGCGGTCGAGCTCCGGCCGAAGGTGCTCGACGACTTCGGGCTCGTCGCCGCGCTCGAGCGGCTGACCCAGAGCTTCGGCGAGCAGACGGGGATCTCCGTCCACTTCCAGCAGCTGCTGCCGACGGCCGGGCGGCTGCCGCCTGAGGTGGAGACGGCCCTCTACCGCATCGTCCAGGAGTCCCTGACGAACATCGTCAAGCACGCCCGCGCCACGAGCGTGAGCGTCGTCCTGACCCGCAAGGATGATTCGGTGTCCGTGGTGGTCGAGGACGACGGAGTCGGGTTCGAGCCCGCGCGCGAGCCGGAGGGCGGGATCGGCCTCGCCGGGATGCGGGAGCGTGTTGCGCTGCTGGGGGGGCGGCTGGCGATAGAGTCGCGCCCGGGAGCAGGAACGACCTTCGTGGCGGAGGTGCCGCTGACGTGATCCGGGTCTTGATCGTGGACGACCACGCCCTCGTGCGCTCGGGGCTCCGCCTGCTCCTGGAAGCGGAGGAGGACGTGACCGTCGAGGACGAGGCCGGCAGCGCCGAGGAGGCGGTCCGGAAGGCGCGGCTGCACAAGCCCGACGTCGTGCTCCTCGACGTCGTCATGCCGGGCCGGAGCGGGCTCGAAGCGGCGCCGGAGATCCGGCAGGCCGCGCCGAAGGCGCAGATCCTCGTCCTCTCGATGCAGGACGACCCGAGCTACGTCCGCGAGGCGTTCGCCTCCGGCGCGAGCGGCTATCTCCTCAAGGAGGCGGCCGACGCGGAGCTCGTTGCCGCCGTGCGCGACGTCGCCGCCGGGCGGCGCTACGTCCACCCGACCCTCGGCGCCCGGCTCGCCGCCGCGGAGGCCGAGGCGGAGGCGCGCGCCGCCGCCGACCCGCTCTCGGAGCGGGAGCGCGAGGTGCTGCGCCTGCTCGCCCTCGGCCACACGAACCAGGAGATCGCGAAGATGCTCTACATCTCCGTCCGCACGGCCGAGACCCACCGGGCCCACATCATGCAGAAGCTGCGCCTCTCGACCCGCGCCGAGCTCGTCCGCTACGCCCTCCAGCAGGGGCTGCTGGAGGAGGGCGAGGGCGAGTAGAACCGGGGGAACCCGTTCCCCCGCGTACTTTTCCGAACGGCGGATAGGAAAGGGCTACCGATGCAGTGGGGCGCCCCGGCGACCAGCATCAACGCATGGAGAGCTACGCCGTCCTCTGGAGCGAGCCGAGCGAGCCGGTCGAGGCCGGGAAGCTCGAGCTGGAGCCGAAGGCGCTCCGCTTCGAGGGCTCCGGCGGCACCCGCCGCGCCCCGCACGTCCACCGGGTCCCCTACGCGGAGATCGAGGACGTGCACGTCGGCCGCGGCGGCTCGGACCGCCTGGGAGGGCGCCCGTCGCTCGTCCTCGATCTTCGCGCGGGCGGGCCGCTCCGTATCGGCAGCTTCGCCGGCGTCGGCCTGCTGACCGAGCTCGCCGAGCGGCTCGGCAGCCTGCGAACGGCCGGTGTGGCGGTATGAGCCGCGTCGCCGTCGTCGTCCCGATCAAGCCCGGTGCGTACGAGTCGGCGCGCTCGCTCGTCGAGCACGGCCCGCCGTTCCGGCTCGAGGACACGCCGCTCGAGGGCCACTGCGTGTACCTGACGGAGCACGAGGCGGTGTTCGTGTTCGAGGGCCCGGAGGCGCGCGCCGCGGTCGAGCGGCTCGTCGGCGACGCCGAGGTCTGGCAGGCGGCGACCGCGTGGCGCGACTGCCTCGCCGGGAAGCCGCGCGTGGCCGAGACCGCCTTCGCCTGGCGGAAGGACGGTCCTGACCCGCTCCACGTCCCTGGGCTGTAACCGCGCCGAAACCCGCCGCTCGGTCAGACTCCCACAGTGCGCGTCCTCGTCGTCAACGCCGGCTCGAGCAGCCTGAAGCTGTCCGTCCTCGACGGGGACGAAGCTGTCGTCTCCGAGAACCTGCCGACGCCGCAGGGCCGCGCGGGCGAGGACGACGTCCGCGAGGCGATCGAGCGCTGCCGGCCCGTCGACGCCGTCGGCCACCGCGTCGTCCACGGCGGGGACGAGTTCGTGGAGCCGGTGCGCGTCGACGACCGCGTCGTGCGGCGCCTCGAGGCGCTCGCCGACCTCGCGCCGCTGCACCAGCCGAAGTCGCTGCGCGCGCTCGAGCTCGTCGGCCGCGTGCTCCCGGACGTCCCTGCCGTCGCCTGCTTCGACACGGCGTTCCACGCGCGCATCCCCCCGGCGGCCGCGACGTACGCGCTCCCGGCGGAGTGGCGGAAGCGCTGGAACCTGCGGCGCTACGGCTTCCACGGGCTCTCGCACGCGTACGTCGCGGAGCGCGTCGCCGAGCTCGCCGGGCGGCCGGCCGGCGGGCTGCGCACCGTCAGCTGCCACCTCGGCGCCGGCGCGTCGCTCGCCGCGATCGACCGCGGCGTCTCGGTGGACACAACCATGGGCTTCACGCCGCTCGAGGGGCTCGTGATGGCGACGCGCTCCGGCTCGGTCGACCCGGGCCTCGTCCTCTGGCTCGAGGAGCACGTCGGGATGCCGCCGACCGAGCTCGCCTCGACGCTCGAGCACCGCTCCGGGCTGCTCGGGCTGACGGGGAGCGCGGACATGCGCGCGGTGCTCGCGGCGGAGACGGCGGGCGACGCCGACGCGGGGCTGGCGGTCGAGGTCTATCTGCATCGGTTGCGGCGAGAAGTGGCAGGCATGGCGGCCGCGCTCGGCGGGCTCGACGCGATCGCGTTCACCGGCGGCGTCGGCGAGCGCTCGCCGGAGATCCGCGGCCGCGCCGCGGCGGGGCTCGCGTTCCTCGGCGTCGAGCTCGACGACGGCGCGAACGCCGCGGCCGAGCCCGACGCGGAGATCGGCCGCGCGGGCGCGCCGGTGCGCGCGTTCGCGATCGCGGCGCGCGAGGACGTTCAGATCGCACGCGAGGTGAGGCGCGTGCTCGGACAATCGGACAACGGAGGCACGGAATGACCGCACTGGGCGACGGCGAGCTCCGGCTCATGGACGCGTACTGGCGCGCCGCGAACTACGTCTCGATCGGACAGATCTACCTGCTCGAGAACCCGCTGCTGCGGGAGCCGCTGCAGCCGGACCACGTGAAGCCGCGCCTGCTCGGCCACTGGGGCACGACCCCGGGCCTCAACTTCGTCTACGTCCACATGAACCGCGTGATCCGCAACTGGGATCTCGACGCGATCTACGTCATGGGCCCCGGCCACGGCGGCCCGGCCGCCGTCGCGAATGCGTACCTCGAGGGCACGTACACCGAGGTCTACCCGGAGATCACCCAGGACGAGGACGGGCTGCGTGCCCTGTTCCGGCAGTTCTCGTTCCCCGGCGGGATCCCGTCGCACGTCGCGCCGGAGACGCCCGGCTCGATCCACGAGGGCGGCGAGCTCGGTTACGCGCTCTCGCACGCGTACGGCGCCGCCTTCGACAACCCGGACCTGCTCGTGTGCTGCATCGTCGGGGACGGCGAGGCGGAGACGGGCCCGCTCGCCACCGGCTGGCACTCGAACAAGTTCCTCGACCCGGCGGTGGACGGCGCGGTCCTGCCGATCCTCCACCTGAACGGCTACAAGATCGCGAACCCGACGGTGCTCGCCCGGATCGGCGACGACGAGCTGACGAAGCTGCTCGAGGGCTACGGCCACGCCGTGCACTGGGTCGACGGCGACGAGCCGGAGGCGATGCACCGGCGGATGGCGGAGGTGCTCGACGCGGCGGTCGAGGAGATCGCGGCGATCCAGCGGGCCGCCCGCGTCGACGGCGTCACCGAGCGGCCTCGGTGGCCGATGATCGTGCTGCGGACGCCGAAGGGCTGGACCGGCCCGAAGGTCGTGGACGGCGTGCCGGTCGAGGGCACGTGGCGCTCGCACCAGGTCCCGCTCGCCGAGGTGCGGACGAACCCGGAGCATCTCGCGCAGCTCGAGTCGTGGCTCCAGAGCTACCGGCCCGAGGAGCTGTTCGACGAGCACGGGACGCTCGTCGCCGACCTCGCGGCGCTGCCGCCGAAGAGCTACCGGCGGATGAGCGCGAACCCGCACGCGAACGGCGGGCTGCTGCTGCAGGGGCTCGGGCTCCCGGACTTCCGCGACTACGCGGTCGACGTCGCGCGGCCGGGGACGACGTACGCCGAGGCGACGCGCGTGCTCGGTGGCTACCTGCGCGACGTCGTGAAGATGAACGAGACGACGTTCCGTCTCTTCGGCCCGGACGAGACGACGTCGAACCGGCTCGGCGCCGTGCTCGAGGCGACCGACCGCGCCTGGATGGCGGAGCGGCTGCCGACCGACGACCACCTCGCCCCGGCCGGCCGCGTGCTCGAGGTGCTCTCCGAGCACCAGTGCCAGGGCTGGCTCGAGGGCTATCTCCTCACCGGCCGGCACGGCCTGTTCAACTGCTACGAGGCCTTCATCCACATCATCGACGCGATGTTCAACCAGCATGCGAAGTGGCTGAAGGCGACGCGCGGGATCCCATGGCGCCGTCCGATCGCGTCGCTGAACTACCTGCTCAGCTCCCACGTCTGGCGCCAGGACCACAACGGCTTCTCGCACCAGGATCCGGGTTTCATCGACCACGTCGTCAACAAGAAGGCGGAGATCATCCGCGTCTATCTCCCGCCGGACGCGAACTGCCTGCTCTCGGTCGCCGACCACTGCCTGCGCAGCCGCCACTACGTCAACGTCATCGTTGCCGGCAAGCAGCCGGCGCTGCAGTTCCTCTCGATGGACGACGCGGTCGCGCACTGCACGCGCGGGATCGGGATCTGGGACTGGGCGTCGAACGACGACGGCGAGGAGCCGGACGTCGTCATGGCCTGCTGCGGCGACGTGCCGACGCTCGAGACGCTCGCCGCGACGGCGATCCTCCGCGAGCGGCTGCCCGAGCTGAAGGTGCGCGTCGTCAACGTCGTCGACCTGATGCGGCTCCAGCCGGAGACGGAGCACCCGCACGGGCTCTCCGAGGCGGAGTTCGACTCGCTGTTCACGACGAGCAGGCCGATCGTGTTCGCGTACCACGGCTATCCGTGGCTGATCCACCGGCTGACGTACCGGCGCGCGAACCACGAGAACCTCCACGTGCGCGGCTACAAGGAGGAGGGCACGACGACGACGCCGTTCGACATGGTCATGCTCAACGACCTCGACCGGTACCATCTCGTCATCGACGCGATCGACCGGCTGCCGGAGATCGCGGAGCGGGCGGCGCACCTGCGGCAGGAGATGCAGGACGCACGGCTCCGCGCGCGGGCCTACGCGCGCGAGTACGGCGAGGACGACCCCGGGGTGGCGGGCTTCACCTGGAGCGCGTGACCGCGGCGACGTAGGCGGCGACGGCCTTCGCGTCGGTCGCGTTCGGCAGCAGGTTCGCCGGCATGTTCTTCGGCGGGACCGCGAGCGTGCGCAGGACGAGCGCGTAGCTCGGTCTCGTCACGTCGAGGTTCTTGCCGACGATCCCCTCCGTGCCGGCGTCGCTCAGCTTGTGGCAGGAGCCGCAGCTGCGGATGAAGACGTCCTTGCCGTGCTGCTGCTCCGCCGTCAGCGGCGGGTGCGTCTGCGTCGGCGTGGGCGAGCCGCCGCCGCAGCCGGCGGTGAGGGCCGCGAGCGCCGCCGCGGCCGCCGGCGCGATGAGTCGCCCGCGCACGGTTCAGCGGCTGCCGGAGCCGCGCTCGAAGAGCACGAGCACCGCGAGCTGCTCGTACGCGACGAAGCGGTGGTCGGCGCCGGCCTCGACGAAGACCGCGTCGCCCTCCTTCACCGGCACATCGGCCCCCTCGACCTGGAGGATGCCCTCGCCCTCGAGCACGACGTAGATCTCGTCGTCCTCGTGCGGCTGCTGCTTGTCGGCCTCGGGCGCGACGAGGACGTAGACGCCGAGCTCCACGCCGGGCGACTCGTGGACGATCTCGTAGCCGCCGCCGGCAGCCCGGAGCTTCTCGACGACGGACGAGACGCCGAACGCGTGCACGATCCTGACGCTATCCGAACCGGCTAGACGTGCGTTGTCTCCCGCACCTGGACGGAGACGACGCCGGGAACGAGGCCGACCCGCCGGATCAGCAGCTCGCGCTCGTCCTCGTTCGGCAGATGCCCCGCCACCGTCACCTCGCCGCGGTCGACCGTCAGCTCGAAGTCCTCCGGGCGGAGCCACAGCTCGCGCAGGAGCACCTCCTCGCGGATCTCGTTCGCGATCTCGTCGTCCGAGTGGATGAAGGCGCGCACGAGGTCGGCGCGGGTGACGATGCCGACGAGGACGCCCTGGTCGTCCACGACCGGGAGGCGGTTCACGTGGCGGTCGAGCATGAGCGCGGCGGCGACGTCGACGCGGCGCGTCCCGGTCACGGTCACGGCCGGCGAGGTCATCGCCTCGCCCGCGGTCGTGGCGGCGCGCTTCGCGGCGGTGCCGTTCGTGCGGTGGAGGAACCGGTGGAGCGCGTCCGGCTGGGGCAGCCGCCGCTCCTTCACGATGATGTCGGCCTCGCTCACGACGCCGACGACGTGCTTCTCCTCGTCGACGACCGGCGCGCCCGAGATCCCGCGGCTCGCGAGCATCTCCGCAACCTGCTTCAGGGAGGTCTCCGGGGCGACCGTCAGGACCTCCGTCGTCATGACTTCAGCGACTCTCATGGCTCTCTCTCCTTCGATCATCCGTTGCCTCGATCGTCGTTCCGGGCCTGGTGGAGGTGCATCGGTGGGGGCGCTGCAGGCATCGCGGAAAACCCGCAAACCCGATCAGCGGCGGCGCCGATGCCGCTCGGGGCCCCAGGACGGACGATCCGTGCACGGTGGGGCTTGGATTCGACGGCGCCAGAGCCCGTTCGCCTTTGGACCGTCCCAATGGGCCCCGCCACATATCCGGGCTTCTCGAAGCTCCGGCGCATCCACCACCAGACGGCGCCCGGTCCTCCGGGCGCCGTTGGTATCTGCCGCGAAACCGAGGTTTCCCGGCAGGGAGAGGTGCCCGTGGCGAGTGTGGTCGTGCGCTGCGCCGGGAGCGCGGTCCCGGCTCCGCGCGGCGGGACGGCTCCCCCACTCACGGCGAGCTGGGCGATCTCGTCCTGCCGCTCTTGGGTTCGTTACCAGGTCTTGGTTCGCGTCTGCTTCGGCGGGCGGGCGACCTTGACGCGGGCGTCGACCGAGATGCACGTGTCGGACAACGCCAGGACCGGGTTGAGGTCGAGCTCGGCGACCTCCGGGATGTCCTCTGCGAGCCTCGAGAGGCGCAGCAGCAGGTCGACGAGGGCGTCCTCGTCGGCCGGTGGGGTGCCGCGGAAGCCGGCGACGAGGCGGCCCGCCTTGCCCGAGCGGACGAGCTCCTTCGCGTCGCTGTCCGTCAGCGGGGCGAGGCGGAACTGCGCCTGGCCGATCAGCTCGGCGAGGACGCCGCCGGGGCCGAACGCGACGAGCGGGCCGAACACCGGATCCTGCACCGCACCGGCGAGCAGCTCCGCGCCGCCCGTGACCATCGGCTGGACGAGCACCGGCGAGCCGATCCGCCCGACCGCTGCGCGCACCTCGGTCTCGTCGACGAGGTTCAGCGCCACGCCGCCCGACTCCGTCTTGTGCGCGCCGGCGGCCGCGCTCTTCACGACGACGGGGAAGCCGAGCTCCGTCGCCGCGACGGCCGCCTCGTCCGCGGATCCGACGACCCGCTCCGGCACCACGGGGAGCCCGTACGCCTCGAGCAGCCGCCGCGCCTGGCCGGGCTCGAGCCACGCCTCGTCGTCGGCCCCGAGCGCCTCCGCGACGACCTCCTCGGCCGCCCTGCGGTCGACGTCGAGCTCCGGGATCGTCCCTGCCGGGCTGCGCAGCCACTCGCCGCGCTCGGCCGCGCGCGCGAGCGCGCGGACCGCGGCCTCCGGATAGGAGAACGCCGGCACGGGCGCGGCGCTGCGCAGCGACGCCGGGGCGCCCTTGGCGCTCATGAACGCGCAGAGCACGGTCTTGTCGCCCGCCTCGGCGGCGGAGGCGCTGATCGCCGCGCCGACCTCGTCCTCGTCGATGCCGACGGTCGGCACGAACAGCGCGATCACCGCGTCGATCCCCGGGTCGGCGAGCACGATCGGCAGCACCGCGCGGAAGCTCTTCGCGTTCGCCGAGCCGAGCATGTCCACCGGGTTGGCGGTGCTGCCCTCCGAGGGCATCACCTCGGCGAGCGCGCGCCGCGTCGCCTCGCTGGGCGTCGGCAGCTCGAGGCCCGCCGCCTCGGCGGCGTCGGCGGCGAGGATGCCGAGCCCGCCGGCGTTCGTCAGCAGCGCGACGCGCTTGCCGCGCGGCACGGGCTGCGCCGCGAGCAGCGACGCGACCTCGATCAGCTCGTCGAGCGTCCGGGTGCGGATCACGCCCGCCTGGCGGAAGAGCGCATCGACGGCGGTGTCGGAGCCCGCGAGCGCGGCGGTGTGCGAGCTCGCCGCCTTGATCCCGGCGCGGGTCGTCCCGCCCTTGACCGCGAGGATCGGCTTCGTGCGCGCGACGCGCCGCGCGATGCGCGCGAACGCGCGCGGGTTGCCGAACGACTCGAGGTAGAGCATGACGATGTCGGTCGAGGGATCGTCCTCCCACCACTCGAGCAGGTCGTTCGACGAGACGTCGGCCTTGTTCCCGATCGACATGAACGCCGACAGGCCGAGACCGCTCGCCTCGGCCCGCTCGAGCACCGCGAGCCCGAGCGCGCCGCTCTGCGAGGAGAAGCCGATGTTCCCGGTCGGGAACGCGCGCGGCGCGAAGGTCGCGTTCAGGTTGACCGCGGCGGACGCGATCCCGAGGCAGTTCGGGCCGACCAGGCGGGCGCCGTGCTCGCGGATGAGCGCGATCAGCTGCTCCTGCCGGATCCGGCCTTCGGCGCCGATCTCCGCGAACCCCGCGGAGATGACGCAGACGGCGCGCACGCCCGCCTCGAGCGCCTCCTGCACGGCGGCGTTGACGTGCTCGCCCGGCAGGCAGACGACGGCCAGCTCGACCGTGTCGGGGATCTCGCCGACCTTCGTGTACCCGTGCACGCCGGCGACCGGGTCGCCGCCGCGGTTCACCGGATACGCGGAGCCGGCGAAGTCCGCGTCGAGCACGTTGCGGAACAGCTCGCCGCCGATCGACCCTCGCCGCGCGGAGGCCCCGATCACGGCGACGGACGACGGCGCGAAGAAGCCCTTCAGCGACGCGGTCACGGCGACGTGGTTGCGTGCCGCCACCTGCTCGCGGTAGTGCTCGGTCGGCGCGATCGGGAAGCGGATCTCCAGCTCGCCGCCGTCGAGCTCGCGGACGATGTCGAAGCCCGCGTCGCGGAAGACGACGAGCATGTTGCGGTTCTCCGGGAGCACCTCGGCCACGAACTCCTCGATCCCGGCCTCCGCCGCAGTCGCCACGAGCCGCTCGAGCATCCGCGTCGCGATCCCGCGGCCCTGCCAGTCATCCTCCACGGTGAACGCGACCTCCGCGGCGCGGCGGTCGCGCAGGCGCGCGTAATTCGAGAGCGCGACGACGCGTCCCTCGAAGCAGCCGATCAGGGCGCCGCGCTCGTCCCAGTCCGGGTCGAGGACCGGCGCCACGAGCTTCGGCCCGAGCTGCGGGAACCCGTGGAACCGCAGGTAGCGGCTCCGGTCCGAGAGCCGTGACATGAACTCGAGCAGCGCGTCGGCGTCGGACGCGAGGGGCGGCCGGAGCCGCAGCGTCGTGCCGTCGCGGAGAATGACGTCTTCCGGTTCGTGGGCGAGTGCGCTCATCCTGTCCTCCGCCAGTAATAGCCCTCGAGCGCGAGCTGCGGGACCCCGTCGAGCAGCGGCCCCCACTCGGCGAACGCGGCGCTCCGGCCGCGCTCGTCGAGGAGATCCGTCACGTCGTGGTCGGCGGCGTCGCTCTCGAAGAGAAAGATCGCATGATCGTCGGTGAGGTACACCGCGTGGCGCGAGAAGCCGTGCGCGCCCGGGTCGAACGGGGGACCGTGGCGCAGGAGCTCGGCCGCCCGACCGGCGGCGCCCTCCTTCAGCTTCGCTACGACTGCCACGCGCTCCACGTCGACCTCCCTGTCGGGCACCACCCCGGGAGGCGATCCCGGCGGACCGCCTCCCGGCCACGGGTGGAGCTGCCTCGCATCCGCGCGGGCGTGACCGAGCCGGCAGGGGAAACCGGCTTGCAGTCGGCCCGAGCCTGTCGCGGTTCGGCGCGGATCTGCGACTCCTCCCGTGGTTGTGGTGCTTCCCCCGGATTGTTCGTCTCCGGGCTCAGAGGCGGCATCGTGGGTGCCGCGGAAGCCCCGCGCGGCTTTCCCGCACTACCCTCTGCCCCATGGACGAGCGCGAGCGGCCGCTGCGGCGGAGCGACCTCGACCCGGACCCGCTGCGGCAGTTCGAGCGCTGGTTCGGGGAGGCTCGGGCCGTGGTGCGCGCGCCCGAGGCGATGGCGATCGCGAGCGCGTCGCCGGACGGCGCCCCGTCGGTGCGGATGGTGCTGCTGAAGGGCGCCGACGAGGCGGGGCTCGTCTTCTTCACGCACACCACGAGCCGCAAGGGGCGCGAGCTGGAGGCGAACCCGCGGGCGGCGCTGCTCTTCCACTGGGACCCGCTCGGCCGCCAGGTGCGCGTCGAGGGGACGGTGGCGCGGGTCGCGCCGGAGGAGTCGGACGCGTACTTCGGGACGCGCCCGCGGGGCGCGCAGATCGGCGCGCACGCATCGGAGCAGAGCGCCGTCGTCGCGTCGCGCGACGAGCTGGAGGAGCGGGTGGACGAGCTCGAGCGGCGCTACGAGGGCGCCGAGGTGCCGCGGCCCGAGTCGTGGGGCTGCTACCGGCTCGTCCCGGAGACGTGGGAGTTCTGGCAGCACCGCGACAGCCGGCTCCACGACCGCTTCCGCTACCGTCGCGGCGCCGGCGGCGGCTGGATCGTCGAGCGGCTCGCGCCCTAGCGGCGCCGCCGCTCGAGGCTGCGCTCGAGCCTGCCGAGTCGGTCGTCCCAGCGGGCGCCGACCTCGACCATCCACGCGACCGCCGCGTCGAGCGGCTCCGGGGTCACCGCGTAGCGCGTCTCGCGGCCGGCGCGGGTGGCGCGCAGGAGCCCCGCGTCGGCGAGCGCCGAGAGCTGCTTCGCCACCGCCTGCCGCGTCACCGGGAGCTCGGCCGCAAGCTCGGTCGCGGTCGCCGTCCCGCGCGCGGCGACGGCCTCGACGAGCGAGCGCCTGCCGGGGTCGCCGAGCGCGGCGAAGACGTCGTCTACGCGACGGCCGCGCACGCCTGCGCGCGCAGCTCGAGCGCGACGCCGAACGCCGGTGAGGTCTCGACGACGTGGAGGACCGTGCCGTCCTCGACCTCCTCGAGCTCGAGGACGACCTCGCCGCCGTCGTCCCAGTCGAGGACGAGTCGCTCGCCGGGCTCGGCCTCGCGGACCGTGGCGCGCTGCTCCTCGCCGTCGCCCCACCGGAACACGCCGCTCCCGCCCGGCCGCGGGTCGAGCTCCACCTCCGTTGCGAACCACTCCTCGAGCCGCTCGGGCTCCGTCAGCGCCTCCCACAGCTCCTCCGGGCTCTCCGGGAAGACGATCTCGCGCTCCACCTGCATGCCGACCTCCTCGACGCGCCACCCAATGGTTGCGTATAACATGCAACCGAACAGTTGCACTTTACCGGAGGGAGGCGACACCGTGCAGCACCTCGTCCCGATGGTCGTCGAGGCCGACGGCCGCTACGAGCGCTCGTTCGACATCTTCTCGCGGCTGCTGCGCGAGCGGATCGTCTTCCTCGGCTCCGAGGTCGAGGCGCAGGCGGCGAACCTCATCGTCGCGCAGCTGCTCTTCCTCGAGGCGGAGGACCCGGACACGGACATCCGGCTCTACGTCAACTCGCCGGGCGGCGACGCGTACGCGGGGCTCGCGATCTACGACGCGATGCAGTTCGTGAAGCCCGACGTGCAGACGTACTGCATCGGGATGGCGATGTCGGCCGGCGCGATGATCCTCGCCGGCGGCGCAGCCGGGAAGCGCCACGTGCTCCCGAACTCGAAGGTGATGATCCACCAGGGCTCCGGCGGGACGCGCGGGACGCCGGCGGACATCCAGATCGCCGCGCGGGAGATCCTGTCGCTGACGCGGCGGTACGCCGAGGTGATCGCGCGGCACTCGGGACGCGACGTCGAGCAGGTGATGCGCGACATCGACCGCGACCGGTTCCTCTCGCCGGAGGAGGCGGTCGAGTACGGGATCGCCGACCAGGTGCTGCAGACGCGGGTCGAGGCGCTGCTGGAGTAACGTCGGCGGCATGGCCGCCGCGCGCATCGTCGACGAGCTGCCGTTCGCGTTCGGCTGGATCGCACCGGAGCCGCGGTTCATGCAGCGGTGCTCGCACGCCGTCGCCGCGGGTGGTCGCGTGTGGGTGATCGATCCCGTCGCGGACGACGGGGCGCTCGACCGCGTGCTCGCGCTCGGCGAGCCGGGCGGCGTCGTCCAGCTGCTCGACCGCCACGACCGCGACTGCGCCGCCGTCGCCGCGCAGCTCGGCGTCGCGCATCTCGTCGTCCCGGCGGAGCCGCCGGCGGGCGCACCGTTCGCGGTGATCCCGGTGCTCGACATGCGGCGTTGGCGCGAGGTCGCGGTGTGGTTCCCCGAGGAGCGGACGCTCGTCGTCGCCGAGGCGCTCGGCACCGCGCAGTTCTACCGCGGGCCGAAGGAGCGCCTCGCCGTCTCGCCGCTGCAGCGGCTGCTGCTGCCGCGGCGGCTTCTCTCCGTCGAGCCGGAGCACGTCCTCGTCGGACACGGCGAGGGCGTCCACGAGGACGCGGCGGCGGCGGTGCGCGACGCGCTGGCGCACGCGCGGTCGCGCGCGCCGGCGTGGCTCTGGGCGGGCCTCCGCGCGCACGGCCCGTTCGGGACGCAGCGCCGGACCTCCTAGTGACAAGTTGTTACTTGGAAAGGTGGAGGGTCACGCCGGAGGGAGCACCTTCCCGGGATTCATGATCCCGTTCGGGTCGAGCAGCTGCTTGATCCCGCGCATGATCGGCAGCAGGTCGCCGTGCTCCCGCTCGAGGTAGTCGAGCTTGCCGAAGCCGATGCCGTGCTCGCCGGTGCAGGTGCCGCCGCGCGCGAGCGCGTCGTCGACGAGCGACGCGTTCAATGCGTTCGCGTGCGCGATCGACTCCTCGTCGTCGGCGTCGAGGAGGAACGCGACGTGGAAGTTCCCGTCGCCGGCGTGGCCGACGATGCCGCCGAGGAGGCCCGACTCGTCGAGCTCGCGCCGGGCGTGCTCGATCGCGGCTGCGAGCTCGGAGACCGGCACGGCGACGTCCGTCGTGAGCGCGCGCGAGCCCGGTCTGAGCGCGAGCGTCGCGTGCATCGCGTTGTGGCGCGCGTCCCAGATCCGCGCGCGTGCGGCCGGGTCGGTCTCCGACTCCCACGCCGACGCGCCCGCGTCGGCGGCGATCTCGCGCGCCGCCTCGAGGTCGGCCGCGACGCCCGACTCCGTGCCGCCGAACTCGACGAAGAGGTACGGCGACTCCGGGAACGACGTTCCCTTGTACGCGTTCAGCGCGCCGATCGTCAGCGCGTCGATCAGCTCGCAGCGCGTGACGAGGACGCCGGCGCCGACGATCGCCGCCGCCGCGCCGCACGCCGCCTCGACCGACGGGAACGCCGCGCGCGCGACCGCGACGAACTCGGGAATCGGGTGCAGCCGCAGCGTCAGCTCCGTGATCACGCCGAGCGTCCCCTCGGAGCCGATGAACAGATTCGTGAGGTTGTAGCCCGCGGACGTCTTCACCGCGCGCGAGCCGGTGCGCACGACGCGCCCGCCCGCGAGCGCGACCTCGAGCGCGAGCACGTGCGTGCGCATGCCGCCGTACCGCACCGTCGTCGTGCCGCTCGCGTTCGTCGCCGCCATCCCGCCGAGCGTCGCGTCCGCGCCGGGATCGACGGGGAAGAACAGGCCGTGCGGCCCGGCCGCCGCCTCGAGCTGCGTTCGCGTCAGGCCCGGCTGCACCGTCGCGCTCAGGTCGTCGGGACGGAGCGCCAGCACGCGGCCCATCCGCGAGAGGTCGAGGCTGATCCCGCCGCGGAGCGGGATCACGTGGCCCTCGATGCTCGTCCCCGCGCCGAAGGGCACGACCGGGACGCGGGCCTCGTCCGCGTATGCGAGGACGGCGGCGACCTCGTCGGTCGACTCCGGGAAGACGACGACGTCGGGCCGGTGCGGACGGTGGTAGCTGAGATCGCCCGCGTGCTGGTCGAGCACGGACTCGCCGTCGCTGACCCGGCGCTCGTCCGCGACGAGCTCGAGCAGGTCGGCCCGAAGGCCGCTCACGCCTCGTCGCCGAGGACGCGCAGGGCGCTCTCCTGGCCGCGGCGCATCGTCCAGTTGTGGTTCGCGCGGAACAGCGGCCGGAGCACCGGCGAGAGCTGCTTGACGCCCGCCTTCTGCACGGACGGGCGCCAGTCGAGCTGCGCGCTCGTGCCCTCGTCGTCGGCCGAGAGCAGCCACGTGCCGGTGCCCTCGAAGTCCCCGTCGAGCCGGGAGTGGATGCGGTACGGGCGGTCGACCTCGAGCGTCGTCAACGTGAAGTGGAGCCGGTACGGCAGGAAGCCCCGCGCCTCGACCGCGATCTTCTTGCCCGGCGCCGGCTCGCCGGAGTCGCCGTCGGCGGCGAGGAACACCTGGCCCCACCAGCGCGGGTAGTCGAGCGGCCGGCCGACGAGGTCGTAGACGCGCTCGACGTCGGCCGGCAGCCGCCACTCGTCGAGGAACCGGTACTCGGCTCCCACGCTATGCAACCGCCTTCTCGTGCAGCTCGTCGTCGAGCATCCGGTAGCCGCGCTCGATCAGCTCGAGCTTCGCCTCGACCGTCCACGGCTTCGGGTTGCGCAGGCCCGCCTCGAGGCTGACGCCGCCGGCGCTGCCGGAGACGGCGATGCGCGGGATCAGGCGGTCGGCCGCGAACGGGAACGTCGCCGCCGCGAAGCGCTCGTCGACGGCGGCGGCGAGCCGCGTGCCGCGGCGCCCGCCCTCGCGGAGCAGGATCGCCGAGACGTCCTCGCGCAGCGAGCCGAGGGCGGCGAGCGCCTGGTCCTTCTCGACGGCGGCGCGCTCCTCGAGCACGGTGTTCTGCTGCACGGCAACGCGCATGAGCCGGACGATCATGTCACCCCAGTGGGCGGGCTCGCCACGCGCGGCCCGCTCCTCCGCCTCGCGCAGCTCGCCCACGAGCGCACGCAGCGGCGGGATCTTCGGGAACCGCTCGAGCCGGCGCCGCAGCGTCGTCATCCCCGCGGGCGAGAAGCGCGGATAGCTCGGCAGGTAGCGGAAGCTGACGATCAGCTCGACGCCGGACTGGTCGTACGCGTGGCCGATGGGGAAGTTCCGCACCCACGCGCCGTCGGTCGCGATCCTGTCGCCGACCGGCCGCGGGAGGACGAGCGTGCTGATCGCCGCGGAGGCGAGCACTGCCTGCGCGAACGTCTCGGGCGCGGTCGTCCTCGACGAGTACGTGAGCTCGTACGCCCGCGCGCCCGAGCCGTGCTCGACCTCGCTGACGTCGGTGGCGACGACGACGAGCTCGACCGGCGACGCGGCAACCCCGCGCATCAGCTCGACCATGCTCCCGATCCGCTCGTCGATCGTCTGCGGGAGCCGGTAGTCGTGCGTGCCGAGCAGCGGGAGCCGCCAGAGCGAGTGCGGGCGGAACGTGTCGTTCGGCTGGAGCTCGAGCATGAACGTCTCGAGGTCGTCGAGCCGGTCGAGCGCGGCCATCGTCCCGCACAGCGCGCCCGCCGACGCGCCGTAGATCCAGCCGATGCGAGGCCAGAGGTCGGTCTCCCGCAGCCGCTTCAGGAACCCGAGCTCCATCAGGACGCCGTTGACGGCGCCGCCCGACAGGACGACCGCGACGTCGCGCTCCATGCGTCTCATGGTACGTAGACGCGGTGGCTCCGCCACTTGTCGAGGATCGGATCGAGCTCGCGGGGCGGACGCTCGCGCTGCTCCGGCCGCCGAGCGCCGACGCGCTCATCGACGAGGACGCCTTCGACGAGGACGAGTTCCTCCCGTACTGGGCCGAGCTGTGGCCGAGCGGGCTCGCGCTCGCACGCGCCGTCGGTGGGCTCGACCTCGGCGGCATGCGCGTGCTCGAGCTCGGCGCGGGCCTCGGCCTGCCCTCGCTCGCAGCCGCCGTCCGCGGCGCGGACGTCCTCGCCACGGACTGGGCCGAGGACGCGGTCGAGCTGCTGCGCCGGAACGCCGGGCGGAACGGGATCGCGCTCCGCACCGGGGTCGCCCGCTGGGATCGGCCGGAGCCGCTGCTGCTCGGCGCGCCGTGGCCGCTCGTGCTCGGCGCGGACCTCCTCTACGAGCGGCGGAACGCCGACGCGCTGCTCGAGCTGCTGCCGCGGCTCGGCGCCGACGTCCTCCTCGCCGACCCGGGCCGGCCGTTCGCGCGCGGCTTCCTCGAGCGCACCGCCGCGCGCTGGGAGCTCGAGACCGAGACCGACGGGACGATCGCGCTGCACCGGCTGCGGCTACGGTGAGCCGGTGGTCGCCGTCGTCCTCTCCGCGCTCGCGCTCCTCGGGGCAAAGCTCGCGGCGCTGCTGCGGAGCGACGGCCTGCCCGTCGGCCCGACGTTCGTCCCGCGCCCCTCGCATTGCTAGTCATCGCGCACCGCGGCGCGTCGTGGGAGGTGCCCGAGAACACGCTTCCCGCCTTCGAGCGCGCGATCGAGATGGGCGCCGACGCGATCGAGCTCGACGTGCGCGCCGACGCCGACGGCCGGCTCGTGGTCACGCACGACGCCGTCGTCCGCGGCGCCGCCTATCCGACACTCGAGGAGGCGGTCGAGCTCTGCCGCGGCCGCATCCCGCTCATGGTCGAGCTGAAGACGCCGCGCCGCTACCGGCGTCACGACGTCGTCGCGCGGACGGTGCGGCTGCTCGGCCCCGACGACGCGCTCGTCTGCTTCCAGCGCGCGCCGCTGCAGGAGGCGCGGGCGCTGCGACCGGGGCTGCGCACGGTGCAGCACGTCGGCCTCTCCGTCTCGATCCGCGGCGCGCGCGACGCGTGGGCGGCGGGGTTCGCGAACGCGCGCGTGACCGCGCGCGGGATCGCGGCCGCGCGGGCGCTCGGCCTCGAGGCGCTCGTCTACACGGTGAACGAGCCGGCGAGGATGCGCCAGCTCGCGGCGCTCGGCGCCGGCGGGGTCTTCACCGACCGGCCGGACCTGGCTCTTCGGCTATTTCGGGAATCTTCCCGTCCGTGAGGTCGAGCAGCCGCGCGCCCTCCGACGGGAGCGTCGCGGCGACCCGCGTCCCGACCGGGAGCGTCGCGGCCTTCGCCGTCGGGACGTCGGCGATGAGGTCGACGCCGGAGCCGGCGATCTTCAGTCGCGTCACCGGGCCGAGGAACGTCTGCGTGATCACGTCGCCGACGAGCGCGTTCGCAGGCGCGTCGCCGTTGGACGGCGCCAGCTCCACCGTCTCGGGGCGCACGAGCACGAGCACGCGGTCGCCGCGCGCGCGACCGCGCGCCGCGTCCACGCTCAGCCTCACGCCGCCGTGCTCGACCGCGCCGCCGTCGCCGTCGACGACGGTCGCCTCCAGCCGGTTCATCGTCCCGATGAACTCCGCGACGAACGGCGTCGCCGGCGCGCTGTACATCTCGGCGGGAGACCCCATCTGCTCGATCCGGCCGCCGTACATGACGGCGACGTGGTCGGAGATCGACAGCGCCTCCTCCTGGTCGTGCGTGACGTACAGCGTCGTGATCCCGAGCTCGAGCTGGATCCGGCGGATCTCCTCGCGGAGCTGGACGCGGACCTTTGCGTCGAGTGCGGACAGCGGCTCGTCGAGGAGCAGCACGCGCGGCTCGATCGCGAGCGCGCGCGCGAGCGCGACGCGCTGCTGCATGCCGCCGGAGAGCTGGTGCGGATAGCGCGTCCCCGCGTTGCCGAGGCCGACGAGCTCGAGCAGCTCCCCGACGCGCTGGTGCCGGTCGCTTCGGTGCTTGCCGCGGATCCTCAGCCCGAACTCGACGTTCTGTCCCGCCGTCATGTTCGGGAAGAGCGAGTAGGCCTGGAAGACCATGCCCATGTCGCGCTTGCTCGGCGACGTGTGCGTGACGTCCTTGCCGTCGACGACGATCCTCCCCGAGTCGGGGCGGTCGAAGCCCGCGACGAGGCGCAGCGCCGTCGTCTTACCGCACCCCGAGGGGCCGAGCAGCGAGAGGAACTCGCCCTGCTCCAGCTGGACCTCGACGCCGTCGAGCGCCTTCACCTCGCCGAAGTGGCGATAGAGGGTCTGGAGCTCGAGATATGCCATCAACGCCCTCCGGTGATCAGCGACGCGCGGCCCCTGCCGCGGCCGACGATGAGCAGGCCGAGCATCGCAGCCCAGGTGAGCGCGAAGCTCATGAGCGTGACCGCAGCGGCCGGATACGCCTGCGTCTCGTTCACGTACTGAAGGAAGATCGGGAACGTGTGGAACTGGGCGAGGTTCGCGATCGTGAACTCGCCGAGGACGATCGCGAGCGCGAGGAACGAGCCCGCGAGCGCGGCGACGCGGATGTTCGGGAGGATCACCTTGATCAGGGTCGTCGGCCAGCTCGCGCCGAGGCTCTGGGACGCCTCGGTCAACGTATGGACGTCGATCGCGCGGAAGCCCGCGTCGAGCGAGAAGAACATGTACGGGAACGCGAGGATCACGTACGCCGCGACCAGGAAGCCCTGCGGCTTGTCGTAGAACCACGACGGCGAGCCCTTGTAGAAGTCGAGCAGCCCGACGACGAGCACGATCGGCGGAATCACGAACGGGATCAGCGCCATGAACGCGATCACCGGCCGCAGCTTCGGCACCTTCAGGTGCACGAGGTAGATCGTCGGCACGAAGAGCACGAGGCTGATGACGATCGTCTCGAGCGCGAGGACCAGCGACAGCTTCAGCGTGTGCCAGAAGTCGCCGTTGTGGAGCACCCAGCCGTACGAGGCGAGCGTGCAGCACTTTCCCGTCTGGTTCTTCCTCAGGCTGAAGATCAGCGTGGCCACGAGCGGGACGAAGAAGTACGCCGCACCGAGCAGGAGCCAGACGACCGCGGACGGCGCGATGCCGCGCCGCGGCCTCACTTGGCCCACCTCTGGGCGCGCCGCTGAAGCGGGATGTAGAGCGTCATCATCACCGCGAGCACGACGAACATCCCGAGCGCCATCGCCTGGGCGAGGTGGGGGTTGTCGAGCACGTTCCCCGAGTAGTAGTTGCCGATCGCGATCGGGATCAGGTTCTGATACCCGAGGCTGTACGCCGTCGCGTACGCGGCGAACGCGTTGCCGAACAGCAGGATGACCCCGCCCAGGAGCGACGGCGTCAACACCGGCAGGCCGACGTGGCGCCAGTACTGCCACGAGCTCGCCCCGAGGTTCGACGCGGCCTCGCGCCACTCTCGCTTGAGGCCGTCGATCGCGGGTGCGATCACGAGGATCATCAACGGCAGCTGGAAGTAGAGATAGACGATCTCGACGCCGCTCGTGGAGAAGAGCGACCACGTCCCGTTGCCGTACAGGTCGATGCCGAGCTGGTTCTTCAGGAACTGGGTCACGATCCCGATCGTGCCCAGGGTCGCGATGAAGGCGAACGCCAGCGGGATCCCGCCGAAGTTCGCGGCCACGCCGGAGAACGTCGTGAGCATCGAGCGGATCCAGCGCGGCGAGCCGTCGCGGATCGCCGCGTAGGCGACTGCGAGCCCGAAGATTCCGCCGAGGACCGCGGTGACGAGGCTCACCTCGATGCTCGTCTTGTAGTACAGGCGGTAGGGCTGCTGGACGAGCACGGTGACGTTGCTCGTCGTCCAGCCGCCGTGGACGTCCTTGAATGCGCCGAGCAGCACGGTCGCGGCCGGCAGGAACAGGAAGAGGAGCGTGTAGGCGAAGAACGGAAGGGTGCCGATCCACGCCAACGAGAAGCGCCTCCGGCCGGACACGACGTCCGGCCGGGGCACTCCGTGTGCGACTTCGGTCGCCGTCCTACGCTCCCATCTTGGCGGGCCACTGGTCCGCGATGAGCGCCTTGGCGGCCGTCTGCTGGCCGTTGCTCGCGAACTTGACCTTCGCGTAGATGCTCGCAGCCGGCAGAGCGCTGATCATCGCCTTCGGGATCACGTTCCGCCGCACCATGTCCGTGAACCGCGCGGGGTGCGAGTACCCCTTCAGGAACAGGAGCTGGCCCTGGTCGGAGTAGAGGAACTCCTCCCACAGCCGAGCCGACCACGGATGCGGAGCCGTGGCGTTGATCGCCTGGGCGTAGTAGGCGCCGTAGACGCCGTCCGAGGGGAGAACCGTCTTCCACTTCGCGGACGGGAACTCCGGCCCGTACGCGAGGTTCAGGTAATCCCAGTCGATCACGATCGGGGTCTGGCCCGACGCGACGGTCTGCGGTGACGCGTCGACCGGGACCCAGTTGCCCACCGACTTCAACTTGGCGAAGAAGTCGATGCCCGGCTGCACGTTGTTCAACGAGCCGCCGTTCGCGAGCGCAGCGGCAAAGACGCCGGCAACCGCAGATCCCGCCGTGAGCGGGCTGCCGTTCATCGCCACCTTGCCCTTGTAGTCGGACTTGAGCAGATCGGCGAACGTCTTCGGCGGCGTGCTGATCAGGTTCGCGTTGTAGCCGATGGAGATCGCTCCCCAGTAGTCGCCGGTCCAGTAGCCGCGGGTGTCCTTCATCGCCCGCGGGATCGTCCCGAAGTTCGTGTTGAAGTACTTCGCGAACAGTCCCTGGACGGTCCCGGAGATGGCGAAGGCGGGGCCGTCGTCCACGGCGTCCGGCGCCCGCGGGTCGCCCTTCAGCGACTGCACCGCCTGGTTCTCCTCCGCCGAGGTCCCGTCCGGGTTGGAGTTCGAGATCTTGATGCCGTACTTCTTCTGGAAGGTGGACATGATCTCGCCGTAGTTCGCCCAATCGGGCGGAAGGGCGATCGTGTTGAGGCCGCCTTCCTTCTTCGCGTTCGCGATCATCGTCGCCATCGGCACCGAGGCGCCCTTGAGCGGCGGGGCGGCGGCGGTGCGGAGCCGGCGGGCGGCGAGGGCGGCGCCCGGGCCGGAGAGGATCGTCAGCCCGGCGGCCGCGGCGACGCTGCGCTTCAGCATCTGCGACCGGCTGATGCCCTCCTCGTCGAGCTTGCGCCAGAACTCGACTTCTTGCTCTTCGTGGTCTTCCATCAACCCCTCCAGGTCGTTCGGTTGAATGTGAACGAGTGGTAAGCGAATCACGGACCGCAGTGGCAATGCAATGGGGCGTACCTTCCTGTTACGGGACGTTCACCAGATAGCGTCGGCGATGCGCCGCGGTAGGCTCGCCCCGTGACCCCATTCGAGGCAGACGGCGGGATCTGGCTGCGTTCCGCTCTCCACGCCCATACGACGAACTCGGACGGTCAGTTGTTGCCGGAGGGGCTCGTTCGCCACTACGAATGGTCGGAATACGATGTGCTCGCGATCACCGACCACTGGGTGCGGACGGTCGAGCGATCGACCCGCCGGCTGCTCGTGATCCCGTCCACCGAGCTGAACGCCCAGTGCGGCGGCCCCGAGCACGACGCCCACGTGCTCGCCCTCGGAGTCGACGCCGATCCGGTGATCCCGGACGCCGAGTTCGCGCCGCTCCAGGAGGTCGTCGACTGGATCCTCGCGAACGGCGGCGTCCCCTACATCGCGCACACGTACTGGAGCGGGCTGCGCACCGACCAGTGGGAGTCGTGCGAGGGGCTGCTCGGGCTCGAGGTCTGGAACTCGGGCTGCGAGCTCGAGATCGGCCGGGGCGACGCCTCGATGCAGTGGGACGAGGCGCTCGAGCGCGGGCGAGGCTTCTTCGCGCTCGCGACCGACGACTCGCACAACCCGGGCTACGACAGCGGCTTCGCCTGGACGATGATCCGCGCCGCGGAGCGCTCGCAGGAGGCGGTGCTCGAGGCGCTCCGGACGGGCTCCTTCTACGGCTCGACGGGACCCGAGCTGCACGCGGTGGAGGTGACGGACGAGGCGATCGAGGTGCGCAGCAGCCCCGTCGCGAGCGCGACGCTCGTCTGCGGGCGCCACCGCGGCGCGCGGGTCAACGCGGGCCGGCTCGGGTATCCCCATAACGCGCGCGTGGTCGAGCGCGACAGCGCCGGGCTGATCACCGCCTGCCGGCTCGAACGCCCCTGGGACGCGCCGTACGGCCGCCTCGAGGTCTGCGATCCCTTCGGCCGACGCGCCTGGACGAACCCGCTGTGGACCGCGTAGACGCCCTCGACCGGCTTGCAGCCGGGCGCTTCGACCTCCTCGTGGTCGGCGGCGGCATCGTCGGCGCCGGGATCGCCGAGGCGGCGACGGCGCACGGACTCTCGGTCGCGCTCGTGGACAAGGGCGACTTCGGCGGCGAGACCTCGAGTGCGTCCTCGAAGCTGATCCACGGCGGGCTCCGCTATCTCCGGCTCGGCGACGTCGGTCTCGTGCGGGAGGCGCACCACGAGCGGCGGATCCTGATGAGCGTCGTCGCGCCGCACCTCGTCCGCCGGCTGCCGTTCCTGTTCCCGCTCTACGACGACGGTCCGTTCCGGCCGTGGTTCGTTCAGACGGGGATCGTGCTGTACTCGACGATCGCGCGGGCGCGGCTGAACGGGCCGATCGCGGTGGAGCGCGCGCGCCGGATGGTGCCGCAGCTCCGCGCGGAGCGGCTGCGCAAGTGCTCCCTGTACGCCGACGCGTGGACGAACGACGGACGGCTCACGCTCGCGAACGTCCGCGCCGCAGCCGACGGAGGCGCCGTCGTCGCCAATTACGCCGAGCTCGTCGCGCTGCGCGGGCGCGAGGGCGCGGAGGTGCGCGCCGACGGCCGGACGATCGCCGTCCGCGCCGACCGCGTCGTGAACGCGGCGGGCCCCTGGGTCGACCGCGTGCGGCTGCTCGAGGATCCGGCCGCGAAGCCGTCGATGCGGCTGAGCAAGGGCGTGCACGTCCTCGTCGACGGCGGCGGCGACTGGGACGCCGCGCTCACGATCCCGCACGACAAGGTGCGCGTCACCTTCGCCGTCCCGTGGGAGGGGATGCTC
>Ga0335085_10002107_pt1 | contig 38527 bp, 37 predicted proteins | sample Lox_Sample_45_FD_206712 | JGI IMG/M metagenome (GOLD analysis project Ga0335085, IMG submission 206712) | Soil microbial communities from Loxahatchee National Wildlife Refuge, Florida, United States - Lox_Sample_4.5 | ecosystem: Environmental > Terrestrial > Soil > Wetlands | place: USA...
AGAAGGTGTACATGACCCCTTCGGAGATCTCCTTCTCGACTTCGCGGACCTCGAGCTCCACGATCACCTTGGCGGGATGATTGCGGTGAATCGGCGGCGGCACGAGCGGCGGGCTGGTGAGCTGGGCATGAATCGGCTCGCCCTGGGGCGGTCCGAAATCGCCCGGACCGAGGGTCCGGGGACTGTTGGCGCCCGAGGCCGTGAGCCATGCGCCCAGGGCACCGATCAGGCTCGCCCGGAAGATTCTTTTCATGTGCGTTTCTCCCGAAGGTAGCGGCCGCGACCCGCCGGCCGGCCGGGCGGCTCGAGCAGCGCCCGCAGCCGCTGCCGGTTCTGCGCGATGTCCTCCAGCGTGTACCGATCGAGCGTCGCATAGAGCGCAGCGAATGCCTCGCTCAACACGCCACGCAGGCGGCACACGGGAGTGATCACGCAGCGATTGGTGCGCGGATCGAAACACTCCACGTATGGTTCCCGCTCGGCAGCGCGCACCACCGCGCCGATGTTGATGCCCGCAGCCGGGCGGTCGAGCTCGACGCCACCGCCCCGCCCGCGGACATTCCTCAACAAGCCTCTCCTGCCCAGCTGGTGCACCACCTTGGTGAGGTGGCTCTCCGATATGGAGAAGGCGTTCGCGATTTCCGCGATGGTCACGGTCGCACCCGGCCGCGCGGCGACGTACATGAGCACCCGCAGGCTGTAGTCGGTGAAGCTCGTCAGTCGCATCGCTCCCCGCTGATAAAGATTCATTGCGGATGAATCTTTAATCCAAGATGCTCCGCGCACGGCTCAAAGGAAATACGAACTAGTCCCTACGCGATCGTTCACAATGCCGGCATGCTGAGTGCGTACTTCGGGGAGATCCTCCTGTTGCATGTCGGCTGCGTGGCCTTCTCCGGGACCCTGTTCACGGTGCGGGGCGTGATGCGCATCGCCAATCTCCCCGGCGCCAACCACTGGACGCTGCGCTGGACCTCCTACGCGGTCGATACCACCCTGCTCGGGGCCGCGGTGCTACTGACCCTCATCGTGCATCAGTACCCCTTCGTCGATGCCTGGCTGACGTGCAAGGTGCTGCTGCTGCCGCTGTACATCGCACTCGGAATCCTTGCCCTGAGACGCGCGCGCACGCGCGCGGGCCGCAGCGCCGCCTGCGCCGCTGCGCTCGTGACATTTGCCTACATCGTAGGCGTCGCGCTCGCGCATGATCCCCGCGGGTGGCTCGCGCCCCGCTGATCCTCGCGCTACGGGGGAACGCGCGGCTCAGGGCAGGATGATGTGCGGCGGCGCACGGCGCTGCGAGGCGCGTCCCAGGCGGTAATAAAGAATGCCCGGCACCGCGAGTCCTACGATCCAGGAGATGTCGACTCCACCGAGGGACGCGACCAGCGGACCGGTATAGAAGGCCGTGGAAAGGAACGGGATCTGCACCAGGACGCCGATCAGGTAGATCACGATCCCGGTGGCGTTCCAACGGCCATAGCGCCCGTCGGGATCGGACAGCGCCGGCACGTCGTAGCGGGAGCGCGTGAAGCAATAGTAGTCGATGAGATTGATCGCGCTCCAGGGGGTAAACACCGCCAGCAGGCACAGGATGAACGTCTCGAATGCCTTGAGAAACGAGTGGCGCCCGGTGAGCGCGAGCAGCGCCGAGACGCCGACCATGGCGACGATATAGATGAAGCGGTGCCGCAACGAGACGCGCACGCCGCGGCGCAGGCCGCTCACGATCGTCGCCATGGACATGAAGCTGCCGTAGGCGTTCAGGGCCGTCACGGTGAGCTTGCCGAAGGCGATGCTGAAGTACAGGAGCCCGGAGACCACGGCGGCAGAGCCGAGGCCGACGATGTAGGCGACCTCGTGATGCTCGAACTGACTGCCGGCCACCGCCGCGGCAAACACCCCGAAGGTCATGGAGATCTGCGACCCGAGGACCGATCCCAGGCCAACGGCCGCGAAGACTCCGGCCACCGAAGTGTCTCGAGGCAGATAACGGGAGTAATCGGCGACGTACGGACCGTAGGCGATCTGCCAGGACGCCGACAGCGACATGGCCAGCAGGAACTGGCTCAGCGAGAAATGCCGCTGTGCGAGGAGCGCCGACACGTCGTGCGTCGCGAACAGTCGCGCAAACATGTAGGCAAAGGCGGCCACGCCGACCACGCTCGCGATGCGCCCCAGCAGGTGAATGACGCGATAGCCGAACATCGTCACGCCCACGATCAGGCAGGCGAAGATGACTATGCCGGCGGCGTCATCGACGGCGAGCAGCCGCCCGATGGCCTGCCCGGCCAGCACGCAACCGCTGGCCGAGAAGCCGATGTACATCAGGCACACCGCGACGATCGGAATGGCCGCGCCGTAGACCCCGAACTGCACCCGGCTCGAGATCATCTGCGGCAGACCGAGCTGCGGTCCCTGTGCGGCATGCAGCGCCATCACGGCACCGCCGACCAGCTGGCCGAGGAGGAGCGCGATCAGCGACCAGAACACGTCACCGCCGAACACCACGGCAAGAGCGCCGGTGACGATGGCGGTGATCTGCAGGTTTGCCGCGAGCCATAGCGTGAACTGGCTCGCGAGTCCCCCATGGCGCTCGCTGTCCGGGATGTAATCGATCGAGCGCAGCTCGACCGCGCTGAGCGGCGCATTGCGGCTGTTTGCAGCTGACATGATCGCCGGCGGGGCTGCCTACGCGATCGAGACCGAGCACGCCCTCGAGCGGGCAGCGACGGTCGTGGTGTCCGGTTGGCGTGGCCAGGGCGACGCCGGCCGGAGCCGCGCGCGCGAGCAAAACTCTGCAGTCAACATGGCCGCCCCCCAACTTTGCGGGAGATGCTATCAGGTTGCCGGCCGTGCGAGCCGGTGCGTCGCCACGCGATAGGCGATGGCTGCGGCGAGCACGACCAGCACCAGCAGGACGAGACGCCAGAATGCATAACCGATCAGCCCCTCGACCCGCGCGCTCAGGGCATCGAGCTGACGGGAGAGCTGCGGGGTGCTCGCGTCGACGTCCCTGACGAGCGAGCGTAGCTCGCGCGAAGTGGCCGCGAGCTCGACGGCGGTGCGCGTGTAGTCGTTGATGTCGAAGGGCCGACGCAGCCCGCCCGGCGCCGGCGCGTTGGGGTTCGGCGCGAAGCGTGCCAGCATCCGGTCCGTCGACTGAATCAGCGCGTGGAGTGAATCCGCGGTGCCGTGCCCGGCCTCGAGCGCCTGGCGCAACTGGGTCGCAAGTCCCTCCATCTGCTTCTGCTGCTGCGCGAGCTCGCCCATGAACTGTGCGATGGCGGCGTCGCGCTGCTGCGAGATCAGCACCGGCGCGTTGTCGGTGAATCTCGTCAGCGAGTCGGACAGCCGGTTCACGTGCGTGAAGGTGTCGAGCACTTCGCGGGTCTCGGGGGCGAGCCGTGTCTGTGCAGCGAGCAGGCGCCCCTGGAGCGCGAGCAGCTGCGGAGCGCGTTGCATGTAGTAGACCGCGCGCTCGGCAAGCTGGCGCGACCGCGAGACCTCTTGCACCGCCGGGTCGAGCCCGGAGAGCGGATCGAGTCCCACGAAGCCGAGCAGACCCGGGATCGCCACGACGCGGCTCTTGTCCGCGCCGCTCGCGAAGTCGGCGAACCTCACGAACGAGGGATTCCGGACCTGCGGGTTATTCTTGACCCAGGCGACGAGCAGGCCGTCGAGCCCCGCGCGCTGCTCGGCCGACGCCTCAGCGATGAGGTGCCACGCTCCCTGCTCGAGGCCCTGATAGGTCGCGAGTATCGCCTGCGCGGGCTCGCCGTAACGCGCCGGCCAATCCCGCTCGACGATCCGGCGACTCAGCGACACCAGCACCACCATATCGACCGCGGCGGCCGAGGGTTTGGGGCCCGAGGCGATCTGCACGGCGGCGGTCGCCTGGGAGAGCTGCCAGTCGAGGATCTCGCTCTGCGTGCGCGGATCGGGAAGCTGCTCGGCCAGGGTGTCGGCGCCGCGCGTGATCCGATCGACGAACTCATCGGCGAAGCGCATCGTCGCGATCTGGAAGTTCTCCGCCTTGGCCGCGGCCTCGGCCTGCGCCTCTTTCTTGGTCGTCACGCCGGTGGCGCGGCTGACGACCGAGCACCCCGCCACCCCCAGGCACAGGACCGACGCAAGAGCGATCGCGGCCCGGAAAGCCTGCCGGGGAACCCGGACCTGAGGTGCGCGTAGTGGAACCGAAGCCGATGGCCGGAAAGCGCAGCGAAACCACACGATTGGACCCTCAGCCGTTCGGCCTGTCGCAGAGCTGTAACTTAGCGGCACGGGCCGTATCCGCACAACTACCGATTGAGAAGGTCCGACGGCCGGCGCCTCATACGATTGCCGTGCGTTGTCGGCAGGGGTTGTTTTGTCTATTCATGAGGGAGTCGTCATGAAACTCGAAAATAGCGAGCTCGAGACCGCGCTGACCAACGGTACCGACACTCCCGCGGGCGTCGACCGCCGGTCGTTCCTCATGCGCAGCGCCGTGATCAGCGCCGCGGCGCTCATCACCGGCCGCACGCTGACTCCCGAAGCGCGGGCTGCCGCCGCGGCGGCGCCGCCCTCGAAGCCGCAGGTCCCTCTGTCACCGAGCCTCAATGTGGTGAAGAGCTCCAAGGGACCGGTGATGACGACTGTCGAGGAGTTCTACAAGGTGGGCCCCGGCCCGTCGAGCTCGCACACCATCGGCCCGATGCGCATCACCTATGACTTCTACCAGCGCTGCACCAAGCTGCCGAAGGATCAGCTCGCCACCGCCACGGCGCTCAAGGTGAACCTGTTCGGCAGCCTGAGTGCCACCGGCAAGGGACACGGCACGGAGCGTGCGGCGCTCGCGGGCCTGGTCGGCAAGGAGCCGGCGACGGTAGACCCGGCGTTCCTCGATGAGCTCGCGGCGAAGCCGGACCAGGCCTTCGCGGTGAAGCTCGGCGACAAGAGCATCGACGTCTCGCTCGCCGACGTCATTTACGACGCGACCAAGGGGGATTTCCCGCATCCGAACACCATGACCTGCAAGCTCCTCGCGGGCGAGAAGGTGCTGCTCGAGCAGGAGTACTACTCGGTCGGCGGTGGCTTCATCGAGTGGAAGGGCTACAAGCCCCCCAAGAAAGGCGCGCCGAAGTACCCGTACGAGACGATGAAGGAGCTCCAGGCTCACGCCGAGAAGAACAAGCTCACCATCGCGCAGGTGATCCTCGCCAACGAAGTGGCGGTCTCCGGCAAGAGCGAAGCCGATGTTCTGGCGTTCGTCGACAAGATCCAGAACGCGATGGTCAACATCGTGAAATCGGGACTCGCCGCCCCGCCCGGCACGCTCCCCGGGCCCATCAAGCTCAAGACCAAGGCGGGCGACGTCTACAAGCGCGCCCTCCAGGACAAGTTCGAGCGTGAGCAGGGAATCGGCGTCGTGTCAGCCTACGCGCTCGCCGGATCGGAGGAGAACGCCCGCGGTCATCTGGTCGTGACCGCCCCGACCGGCGGTTCGGCCGGCGTCATGCCGGCCGTGGTGTACGCCCTCGGCGAAGGCGGACGCAAGGCCCCCAGGGAAAAGATCAGCCAGGGGATGCTCAGCGCGGTGGGCGTCGGCTACCTCTGCAAGCACAACGCCACGCTCGCCGCTGCCGAGGGCGGCTGCCAGGCCGAGATCGGCGTGGCTTCGGCGATGGCTGCAGCGATGATCGCGGAGGTGATGGGCAGCCCCCCTCAGGTGGTGGCGAATGCGGCCGAATCCTCGCTCGAGCACCATCTCGGCATGACCTGCGACCCGGTGGCGGGATTCGTGCAGATTCCGTGCATCGAGCGCTGCGCCTACGGGGCGGTGAAGGCGTGGACCGGATACATGATCGCGAGCAACGAGATCCCTGCCAACCGGCGCGTCGACTTCGACCAGACGGTGACCGCCATGGCCATGACGGCCAAGGACATGAACCCGAAGTACAAGGAGACTTCGGAGGGCGGGCTCGCGCTCTCGGTGACGCTCTGCTGACAGCGCCCTGAGCCGGGCGAGTCGACTCGAGCATGAGCACCGCGGCACGGACTGCGACACTCGCCTGGCTGATCGCGGCGCTGTTCTATTCTTATCAGTACGCGCTGCGCTCGGCCCCGGCGGTGATGATGCCGGAGCTGTCGACGGCGTTCGGCTTGAGCGCGACGGGCGTCGCCTCGCTCGCCGGCCTCTTCTATTACGGCTACTCGCCCTTCAGCCTCGTGGCGGGCGCGGCGCTCGACCGCTGGGGGCCGAGAAAGGTGATGCCGATCGGTGCAGCGGCGGTTGGCGTCGGCGCTCTGCTGTTCGCGACCGGCAGCGGCTCGATGGCGGGCGCCGGCCGGCTGCTACAGGGAGCGGGCGGCGTGTTCTCGCTGGTGGGGGCGGCGTACATCGTCATGACCGGCTTCGCCGCCTCGCGCGGCGCGACACTGCTCGGCGCTACACAGATGTTCGGCATGGCGGGAGGCTTCGCCGGCCAGTTCGTCGTCGGGCCGGCGATTGCCGCGGGACTGCCGTGGAGCAGCTTCTGGCTCCTCATGGGCTGCGTCGGGATCGTGATCGCCGTCGCCCTGCTCGTGCTCGTGCCCCAGTCCGCTCCCAAGCAACAGAGCGCCAACTGGCTGCGCGAGGCCGGATACGCACTCGCCGTCGTGTTCCGCAATCCGCAGTCGATCCTGTGCGGGCTCATCTCGGGACTCATCTTCGTACCGACCTCGATTTTCGATATGGTGTGGGGAGTACGCTACCTGCAGGAGGCGCATTTCTTCGACTATGGCGAAGCGGTGATGCGCTCATCGATGGTGCCACTCGGATGGATCGTCGGCTGCCCGCTGCTCGGATTTCTCTCCGACCGCGTCGGGCGCCGCAAGCCCGTGATCGCCGGGGCGACGCTCGTGCTGCTCGCCTGCCTCGCCTGGATCCTGTTCGGTCCCCGCGCAGCGCTGCCGCCCTACCTCCTCGGCATCGTGACCGGCGTGGCCTCCGGGGCGGCGATGCTGCCCTATACGGTGATCAAGGAAGCCAACCCGGCAAACATGGGTGGCACAGCGACCGGGGTCGTCAATTTTCTGAACTTCACCCTCACCGCGCTCCTCGGCCCGGTGTATGGCGCTCTGCTGACGCACGTCTCGGGCGGTGCCGCCGACCGCACCCTCGAGCATTATCAGGCGGCGTTTCAGTCCATGCTCTACGGCGTCGGTCTCGCCTTCGTCCTGACGCTGCTGCTGCGGGAAACCGGGCCGGCCACCCGGCGCGCTGCATCATAGGGAGTGTCCATGAACCACGAATCCGGCAAGTACGAGCAGTTGCTGGCCCGCTGCAAGAGCTTCGCGCCGGTGCCGACCGTCGTGGTCCACCCGTGCGAGGTGAGCGCGCTCACTGGCGCGGTCGAGGCCGCCACTGCCGGACTCATCCGGCCGATCTATGTCGGTCCCGCGGCGCGCATCGCCGAGGTGGCCGCCAAGGCCGGCATCAATCTCGGCTCGGCGGAGATCGTCGACGCCCCGCACAGTCATGCGGCGGCCGAGAAGGCCGTGGCGCTGGTGCGCGAGGGTCGCGCGGAGCTCCTCATGAAGGGGAGTCTGCACACCGACGAGCTGCTCGGTGCGGTCGTGGCGCGCGACTCCGGGCTGCGTACCGCGCGGCGCGTCAGCCACGCCTTCATCATGGATGTGCCGACTTATCACAAGGTGCTGGTGGTCACCGACGGGGCCATCAACATCGCCCCGACGCTCGAGGACAAGGTCGACATCTGTCAGAACGCCATCGATCTTGCCATCTCGCTCGGGGTCAAGCAGCCGAAGGTCGCGCTGCTCGCGGCGGTGGAGACGGTCACCTCGAAGATGCCCGCGACGATCGATGCGGCGGCGCTCTGCAAGATGGCCGAGCGCGGTCAGATCACGGGGGCGCTGCTCGACGGGCCGCTGGCCTTCGACAACGCTATCAGCGCCGAGGCGGCGCGCACCAAGGGCATCAAATCGGAGGTCGCGGGCGACCCGGACATCCTCATGGTGCCGGATCTCGAAGCCGGCAACATCCTGGCGAAGCTGCTCACGTTCCTCGCCAACGCCGATAGCGCCGGGCTGGTGCTCGGCGCACGCGTGCCGATCATCCTCACGAGCCGCGCCGACAGCGTGCGGGCGCGGATCGCGAGCTGCGCGGTCGCGATGCTGGTGGCGCATGCCCGCCGCGCGAGCGGTGGACAGGGCAAATGAGGCAGCGCCGGTCAACGCGCCGGACCTGCGACTCGCCGGACGGCCGCCATGGATGATCTCGCGCTGGTGCTGAATGCCGGCTCCTCGAGCCTCAAGTTCGCGGTGTTCCGGGCCGTGGCGGCCGCCGAGTGGCCGGTGCTGGCCCGCGGCCAGGTGGAAGGTATCGGCACGATACCCCGCATGTCGGCCCGCGACGGCGCCGGGGCCGTCATCGAGACGCCGGCGCCGGGAGAGGCGGTGAAGGACGCGCGCACCGCGCTCGCCCATGTCTCGGAATGGCTGCGCACGATCTTCGGCGGCGCGCGCGTGATCGGCGTGGGCCACCGGGTCGTGCACGGCGGCGCTCGCTACGACGGCCCGGTGAAACTGACGCCGGGTGTGCTGGCGGAGCTGCGCGAGCTCGTGCCGCTCGCACCGCTCCACCAGCCGTACAACCTGGCGGCGATCGAGGCCGTGACGGAGCGGCTCCCGCAGGTGCCCCAGGTCGCCTGCTTCGACACCAGCTTTCACCGCGGCCAGCCGCCGGTCGCCGAGCTCGTGCCGCTGCCGCAGGAGATCCGGCAACATGGCGTGCAGCGCTACGGCTTTCACGGGCTCTCCTACGAGTACATCGCCTCGGTCCTGCCGCAAGTGGCGCCGCAGATCGCGCGCGGCCGGGTGATCGTCGCCCACCTCGGGAGCGGCGCGAGCCTGTGCGCTCTGCGTGCGGGACGCAGCATCGACAGCACCCTCGGGTTTACCGCCCTCGACGGGCTATGCATGGGTACGCGCCCGGGCAGCGTCGACCCCGGCGTGATCCTCTACCTGTTCCAGGGGCTCAAGCTCGGGCCGCCCGAGGTCGAAGCCATTCTCTACAGGAAATCCGGTCTTCTCGGGGTGTCCGGGATCAGCAACGACATGCGCGATCTGATCGGCAGCGGCGAGCCGGCGGCGAGACTCGCCGTGGACTATTTCGTCTACCAGGCCGCCAAGCACATCGGTGCCCTGGCGGCGGTGCTCGGCGGCATCGACGGGCTCGTCTTCACGGCGGGGATCGGCGAGAACTCGCCCGAGATCCGCGCGCGGATCTGTACCGCATGCGCCTGGCTCGGCATCCAGCTCGATGCGCGCGCCAATGCCGACAAGGCGGCGGCGCGCATCTCCACCGCGGCGAGTGCGGTGTCGGCGTGGCGGATCCCCACCAACGAGGAGCTGATGATCGCCCGGCACACCGGGCGGGTATTGGGAATCTAGTCAGGCCCCGCGAGCAGACAGCTATCAAGGAGTCACCCATGGCCGCCACCTCTCCCAAGAAGCCCGCGGGCGCAGCGGATGCCACACCCTGGCGCGGTTTCAACTCCGGCCTGTGGCAGAAGGAGATCGACGTCCGCGACTTCATCCAGCAGAACTACACGCCCTACGAGGGTGACGAGGCGTTCCTCAAGGGCGCCACGGCGCGCACGCGCGGCATCTGGGAGAAGCTGCAGAAGCTTTTCATCGAGGAGCGGCGCAAGGGCGTGCTCGATGTCTCGCAGATTCCGAGCTCGATCACGGCGCACGCGCCGGGCTACATCGATCGTGACAACGAGATCATCGTGGGACTGCAGACCGAGGCGCCGCTGAAGCGCGCCATCATGCCGAACGGCGGTTTCCGGCTGGTGCTGAGCGCGCTCAAGACCTACGGCTACGAGCCCGACCCGCACGTGGTCGACACCTTCACCAAGTACCGCAAGACGCACAACGACGCGGTATTCGACGCCTACACCGCCGACATCCGCCGCTGCCGCAGCTCGCACATACTCACGGGGCTCCCCGACGCCTACGGTCGCGGCCGCATCATCGGCGACTACCGGCGCGTCACGCTGTACGGCGTGCAGCGGCTCATCGAGCGCAAGCAGGAGGAGAAGAGCTCCCTCGACGCCTCGCCCTCCTCCGAGGGGATCATTCGCGACCGCGAGGAGCTGGCCGAGCAGATCCGTGCGCTCGAGGAGCTCGAGCAGATGGCCAAGAGCTACGGCTTCGACATCTCCGCGCCGGCCGCGAGCGGGCGTGAGGCGGTGCAGTGGCTCTACTTCGGCTACCTCGCCGGGGTCAAGGAGCAGAACGGCGCCGCCATGTCGCTCGGACGCGTCTCGACCTTTCTCGACATCTATCTCGAGCGCGACATCGCCGCCGGGGTGCTGAGCGAGGAGCAGGCGCAGGAGATCGTCGACGACTTCGTGATCAAGCTGCGCATCGTGCGCTTCCTGCGCACGCCCGAGTACGACGAGCTGTTCGCCGGCGACCCCACCTGGGTGACCGAGTCGCTCGGCGGCGTCGGTGACGACGGTCGCACGCTGGTGACGCGTACCAGCTTCCGCTTCCTGCAGACGCTCTACAACTTAGGTCCCGCACCCGAGCCGAATCTCACCGTCTGGTACACGCCGCGCCTGCCTGAAGGGTTCCGGCGCTTCGCTTCCAAGGTGGCGATCGACACGAGCTCGATCCAGTTCGAGAGCGACGAGATCATGCGCCGCGCCTGGGGCGACGACGGCGCCATCGCCTGCTGCGTCTCCCCGATGCTGCTCGGCAAGCAGATGCAGTTCTTCGGCGCGCGCTGCAATCTCGCCAAGTGCCTGCTGTATGCCATCAACGGCGGACGCGACGAGGTGAGCGGCGAGCAGGTGGCGCCGGCGTTCGCGCCGGTCGAGGGAGAGGTGCTCGACTTCGACGACGTGCTCGCGCGTTTCGAGCGCATGATGGACTGGCTCGCCGGCGTATACGTCAGCGCGATGAACGTCATTCACTACATGCACGACAAGTATGCCTACGAGCGGCTGGAGATGGCGCTGCACGACTATGCGCCGCTGCGCACCATGGCGTTCGGGATCGCGGGACTCTCGGTCGTCGCGGACAGCCTGTCGGCGATCAAGCACACCAAGGTCCGCGTGGTGCGCGACGCCAAGGGGCTCATCGTCGACTACCAGCGCGAGGGCGAGTTTCCCTGCTTCGGCAACAACGACAATCGCGTCGATCACCTCGCGGTCTGGGCAGTCAGCACCTTCATGAGCAAGCTGCGCAAGTACCCCACCTACCGCGGTGCGCTGCACACGCAGTCGGTCCTCACCATCACCTCCAACGTCGTGTACGGCAAGGCGACCGGCAATACGCCCGACGGCCGGCGCAAGGGGGAGCCGTTCGCGCCCGGCGCCAACCCGATGCATCAGCGCGATACCCACGGCATTCACGCCTCCGCCGCCTCGGTCGCCAAGATCCCGTATCGCGATGCGCAGGATGGCATCTCGCTCACCACTTCGCTCCTGCCCGAGGGGCTCGGCCGGGTCGAAGAGGACCGGGTGACGAATCTCACCGCCATGCTGGATGCGTTCTTCGGCGTGACCGGCTACCACATGAACGTGAACGTGCTGAACCGCGAGACGCTGGTCGATGCCATGGAGCACCCCGACAAGTACCCGAGCCTCACCATCCGGGTGTCGGGATACGCGGTGAACTTCGTGCGGCTGACGCGCGAGCAGCAGATGGATGTGATCAACCGCACGTTCCACGGCGGCTGAGAGCCGCACACCGGGAGCTCCGCCATGACCGATGCTCCGACAGCGAAGGCGCCGACGCTCGAGGCCAAGAGCCCGTTCGAGCTGCGCGTCAATCTCGGCAAGGACGTCCCCGAGACCGACGTCCGCAGCGCCCTGGCGCAGGGCGACATGGGGTTCCTGCATTCCTTCACGACCGGCTCGGCGGTCGACGGTCCCGGGATCCGGGTCGTCGGCTGGACTACCGGCTGCATGTGGCGGTGCCAGTACTGTCACAACCCGGATACCTGGACCATGCGCAACGGCATTCCGGTGAGCGTGCGGCAGGCGCTCGAGGAGATCGGCAAGTACCGGCACGGGCTGAAGACGATGTCCGGCGGGGTGACGATCAGCGGCGGTGAGCCGCTGATGCAACGTCACTTCGTCTTCAAGGTGCTGGCCGGCGCGAAGGCGATGGGCATCCATACGGCCATCGAGACCAACGGTTTCCTCGGCGAGGAGGTCACCGACGAGGACCTCGACCAGCTCGATCTCGTGCTGCTCGGTATCAAGATGTGGGACCCGGCGCGGCACAAGGCTTTGACCGGCCGCGACAACCAGCCGACGCTCAGCTTCGCGCGGCGCCTCGCCGCCCGCCGCCTGCCGATCTGGGTCCGCTTCGTGCTGGTTCCGGGGCTGACCGACGATGCCGACGACATGAAGCAGATCGGCGCCTTCGCCGCGAGCCTCGGCAACGTCGAGCGCCTCGAAGTGCTGCCCTTTCACCAGATGGGGCGCTTCAAGTGGCACAACCTCGGCATCCGGTACGCGCTCGAGGACATCGAGGCGCCGTCGACCCAGGCCCACGAGGGGGCCTGCCGGATCTTCCGCGACGCGGGCCTCAACGCCAACTGACCGAAAGGGTCCAGTGATGTCAGATGCCGCGCACTATTCGGCGGTCGAGCAGCTGCGCAACGGGCAACAGGTCGAGATCCGTGCGCAGCGGCCGAGCGATCAGGCCGAGCTCGCGGCGACACTCGAGCGCACCAGTGGGGAGTCGCTGTACCACCGCTTCTTCGCGGTGAAGCACGGCTTCAGTGATGCGGAAGTGGCGTACTTTCTCGACATCGACTTCGTCAAGCACGTCGCCCTGGTCGCGGCGGTGCATGCCGGCGGCCGGGAAAAGATTGTCGGCGGCGGCCGCTATGTCGTCGGCGCAGACGGCACGGCCGAGCTGGCTTTCACCGTCGAGGACGACTACCAGGGCCAGGGAGTCGGCAGTGCGCTGCTGCGACACCTGGTGGTGCTGGCGCGCGCGGCGGGGCTCGAGAAGCTCACGGCCGAGGTCATGACGGACAACACGCGCATGCTGCGGCTGTTCGGGAAATGCGGCCTGCCGCTCGAGCGCGAGCAGCGCGCCGACGTCGTGCACGTCGCGCTGCGGCTGCGCTGAGGCGCCGTCGGGGCGCGATACCGCCCGGCGCGCGCCGGTACGCAGCCGTCCCGCCCGGCTGCCTGCGGCGGCTCCCGGTCATTGAGGACGATGTCGCGCGTCTCTCTTCAGCGATCCTGATCGTGGTCGCGATCATGATCGAGATCGAGCGCGTTGGTCAGGTCTCCCATCGGTGGATAGCCGTTCGCCACGAGAGACTCATCACGCCGCCTGATCCCGGCCAGGACGGGCAGATGCCAGCGGCGCGTGATGAGGCGCAGCACCGAAGTCGTGTCGTACTCAGTGTGATCCACGTGGCCGTGCCTGGCAAAGGGCGAGACGATGATCGCCGGGATGCGGGTTCCGGGCCCGAACATGTCGCCCTTGGGCGGCGCCACGTGATCCCAGATTCCGCCGAACTCGTCGTAGGTGATGAGGATCACCATGTGACGGTACTGCGGACTGGCCTGCAGCGCCGCCACCACCGCGGCGATGTGCTTGTCGCCGTCGGTCACGTTGGCGTAGCCATTGTGTTCGTTGACCGTGCCGTGGGGCTTGTAGAAAGTCACCGGCGGCAGGGTGCCGTTCTGGATGTCGGTCAGGAACTGCGAGGCCGGCAGGGTGCCGCCGGCCACGTCAGCCGGCGTCGTTACCCCCGCATCCTTGAGGTGCGCGGCGCGATTAGCCGCCCCTTGCGGGGTGCCGGGGTCGAAGGCCGTAAAGTAGTTGAACGGCTGGTGGTGGTACTGGAAGTTCGGGTTGGCCGCCGACGTGCCGGCGGTGAACGGTGGATTGGACAGCGCGAAATTCCACGCACCCGAGTAGTAGGCCCAGTCGACGCCCGCCGCCGTCAGCAGATCGCCGATGGTCGTCTGAGTCTGCGGCGGCAGCGTACTCGTGGCGAGCAGATTCACCGACTGCTGGGGCGGCGTCGAGCTGACGGCGTTGCCGCTCGGCGGGAAAGGCGGCTGCGAGGTGTTGACGCTGTAGAACACGCCATTGATCGCCGGAGTGAGCACGGTGCTCGCGACGAAGGTCGGCGGTCCGTCCAGGGCGCTCGCCGGGGACGTGGCGGAGGGGGTCAGCGAGACGCCGTCCGCGTTGAGCACCGAGGGCACCGGTGCGGCGCCCGGGTTGGTCGGCGCCGCCGGATTGATGGGCTTGGTACCGTCGCCCGGATAGATGGGCGCGCACGAGCAGATGAGGAACTGGTGGTTCAGGTACGAGCCGCCGAATGCCGACTGGAAGAAGTTATCGGCCAGCACGTTCTGCTCCGCCAGGGTCCACAGCGGATGGTCGGGCGTGTTGTTCGGGATGTACATCATCGTCAGGCCCCCCGAATCAGCCCAGGCGGCGAACTTGTTGTTGGCGCCGCCGTTGATCTGCATCTGGTTCTCGTAGAAGCGGTGATACAGATCGCGGTTGGTGTAGGTCAGCGGGTTCGTGTCGATGGTGGACGCCGAGTCGTACAGCGACAGCAGACTGAACGGATGGTTGAAAGTATTGAGGTAGGCAGCCGTCTGCGCCTGAGTCAGGATCTGGGGCGCCAGCGGCGCTCCCGCCGTCACACCCGAGCTCGTGCCGCCCCATACCGCGGGCAGTCCCGACAACACCGTGCCATCGCGATCGAGCTGGGTGATCGACCAGGGCGGGGCATGCCGTAGCCCGTTAGCTCCGGGATACATGCCGAAGAGGTTGTCGAAGCTGCGATTCTCGGCGTAGATCACCACGACCGTCTGGATCTCGCGCAGATCCCGGCCATCGTGCCGCCAGTCGGACCCGCCACCGTGATCCTGCGGTCCGAAGGAGTCGTCCGCCGTCGCCGCGGAGCCGTAAGCGCCGCAGGCCAGGAGAGCTGCCGTCACTATCGCGGCTACCGAGGACCGTTTCTGATTCGTTGTCATCTCAAGCCTCCCAGATCTCGTGGCGTAGAGGAACGACGAGCGACGCGCACCCGCCCCGAGACGTATACGCCGGAGAATTGACCGATTCGTGTCAGGGTCCCCGCGCACCGCGTGCCGACCGCGTTCATCAGATCGTCACAGACGTAGTGCGTAGTGTTGGGTTCGGGCCGCTGCGCGCGCCCGAGGTCGGGTGAGAGGCATGCAGCTGCGTAAGAGACTCGTTGGACTTCTGGCGCTCGCGCTGTGCGGCGGCGCCGCGGCGGACCCGCCGGAGGCACAGGGCCCGCTCCCCTGGGGTGAAGATCCGCCGGTGGGCCCGAGCCGGGCGCGCGCCGCGGCGCTCACGACGCTCGGGCGACAGTTGTTCCTCGATCCGCGCCTGTCGGCGTCCGGCCGGATGTCGTGTGCCAGCTGTCACGATCCAGCGAATCATTTCGCGCCGGCGAACAACCTGCCGGTGCAAAAGGGCGGCGTCCGGCTCGAGCAGCGCGGCACGCGGGCCACCCCGGCGCTCACCTACTCGGCGGCCACCCCCTTCTTCACCGTGCACTACTACGAGTCGGAGGATGACGGAGACGAGAGCCTCGATCAGGGTCCCACCGGGGGACGCACCTGGGATGGACGGGTCAATCGCGCCCGCGATCAGGCGGCGATCCCGCTGCTATCGGCCAACGAGATGGCCAATGCGAGCGAGGCGGCCGTCGTCGCGCGCGCCGCGCGCGCCCGCTACGCGGCGCAGATCCGCAGCCTCTACGGCGAGAATATCTTCGAGGACACCCATCGCGCGTTCGTTGCGCTCGGCGAGGCGCTCGAGGCCTATCAGGAGACTCCGGCGGAATTCAGCCCCTTCACCAGCAAGTACGACGCGTTCCTGCGCGGCCGTGCCACGCTCACGGAGCAGGAGACCCGCGGTCTCGCCGCCTTCAACGATCCGGCCCGGGGCAACTGCGCCCATTGCCACCGCAGCCAGATCTCGCCATCGGGAACACTGCCCGTGTTCACGGACTACGGCTTCATCGCCCTTGGAGTTCCGCGCAACCCGCGGATCCCGGCGAACGCGGACCCGGGCTACTTCGATCTCGGTGCCTGCGGCCCGCAGCGCAGGGATCTGGCGCGGCGGCCGGAGTTCTGCGGCCTGTTCAAGGCACCCTCGCTGCGCAACGTCGCGACGCGACACGCCTTCTATCACAACGGCGTCTTCCACACGCTCGAGGAGGCCGTGGCGTTCTACGCGACGCGCGACACCAACCCCGAGCGCTGGTACCCGGTTGGCGCGGACGGCAAGGTGCGCAAATTCGACGACCTGCCGCTGCAATACCGGGGCAACATCGACTACGAGCCGCCGTTCGACCGGCACCCGGGAGAGCCGCCGGCCCTTTCGGATCAGGACGTCCTCGACATCGTCGCGTTCCTGCGCACCCTGACCGACGGATTCGCGCCACCGGCGCAAGCCGCGGCGCGCCGCTGAGCTCGGCGAGCAAGGCCGTCATTCCGGGGCTCGATGCCAGCGCCGCTCGGCTTAAGATCCCGGACTGGCACCCTCGAGGAAGGCAGGCTTGGCGCATCAGCTCTCAGCGGGCATCCGCGCCGGGATCGCCTACGCGGCGACCGTATTCGGGATCGGCTTCCTGCTCGGAGCGGCGCGCGTTCTGCTGCTTGCTCCACGCGTGGGCGCAACCATTGCCGTCCTGGTCGAGACACCGCTCATTCTCGCTGCCAGCTGGTATGCAGCGGGCTTTTGGATGAAGCGCCTCGCGGTCGGCGCCGAGATCCGCACGCGCATTCTCGTGGGCGCCGTTGCCTTCATGACGTTGATGGCCCTGGAGGTCGCGCTTTCGGTCAGCCTGTTCCATAGATCAGCCGGCGAGTACCTTGCCGGGCTGCTGTCGCCAGCCGGAGGGATCGGCCTTGCGGCGCAGGTCTGTTTCGCGACCTTTCCGTTGTGCCAGGCAATCGTCCGCGGCGACCGGCCACACCGTCAGTCAATCCGGTAGTCCTCGAGCCGTCTTGCAATGATTCGAGCGCGCAATACCGAGTCGCTCGCCCCGATGTCAAAGTGCGCCCACTGCATACTCGAGCCGGAGCAACGACAGCGACTCATCGAGTGAGGCGTTGTCGCGGTTGTTGATGGCGCTGATCCGGAGCGTCACGGCATCCAGCACCTGTGTGTTCGTGGCGAGGCCCGCCCCGTAGAGCTCGCGTGAGCTTCGCAGGTTCTCCTCCGCTTGTGCGACCGCCTCGCCCGTCGCCTTGCTGCGCGCCCGCGCCTCCTGCACGTCGAGCCACGCCTGCCTGACCTGCAGCTCGATCTGCGATCGCAGGTCATCGAGGCGATTCTCTGCGGCTCGGCTCGCGCTTATCAGAGCTGCGGCACGGTTGCGCGCCTGGCCGCCATCGAAGAGATTCCAGGTAAAGCCGATGCCGATCGCCGAGAAGTCCTGGCGATCGAGAAACTGATTGTCGAAATGCGCATAGCCGCCGATGAGTGCGAGCTGCGGCAGGGCCTTTCCGGACTCCGCTCGTGCCTGCGACACCAGGGCATCAGCCCGTGCCGCCTGTGCCGGGATCTCGCTGCGGGATCCGAGCGCGCGCCGAATCAGCACCTCCACCGGGGTGGCTTTCAGCAGCATATCCACGGGTATCTGCCCATCGAGCTCCGGTGAGCGCTCGAGCGGCTCGCCGAGGCGGCGGTTATAGATCGCCTGCGCGACTTCGACCGAATTTGTGGCGCGCACCTGGTCCTGCTGCGCATTCGCCAGCGCAACGCCCGCCGCCAGCAGATCGCTCTTCGAAACCAGCTCGCGTTCGACCATCTGTCGCACGTCACTCGCGTGCGCGGCGAGGCTCGCGACACTCGAGCTCGCCGCCTGCAAGGCACGGCGCGCACGCAGGACTCCAACATAGGCCTCGGCGACATCCAGTTTCAGGAGCGACCTCGTCGAGTCCTCTCCCGCGGAAGCCCCGGCCACGGTACGTTGCGCCGCGTCGATGCCGGCGGAGATCTGCCCGCCGGCATACAGCGGAAGCTTCAGCTGCACGCTTCCCGCCGCGATCTCATCGGCCCTGAACAGGGGTCCGGAACGGAACGTCGCGCCGCCTGGAGTGGCGATATCAAATGCCGGGGAGGCATTCAGGCGAGCGTACGTGGCATTCGCATCCAGCGATGGCCAGCGCGCGCCGCGCGCGGCTCGCTCGGCGTCTCGTGCCCCCTGGACATCGGACTCCGCAGCCGCCAGCGCCTTATCGCGCGCCAGCGCGAGCTGCCACGCATCGCCCAATGTCTCAGCTCGGCCCGTGCACCAGGCCGCCGCGATAGCGACCGCCACGGCCAGATTCAGCCGGCGGAGCGTGACTGTGCCCGCTCGAGTCATCCGGCCTTCTTCAGCGGCAGGATGCCGAGCAGCCGCAGCACATACCTCTCGTAGACAGGAGTCACCGAGCCCGAGCGGACTTTGCGCAGGAAGTACTTCTCGAAGGCGATCTTGGCGAGATGAACCCACTTGCCGGCCTTGGCCCAGGTGACATTGCGCGGTGGGATTTCCGGTAGGGCGACGAATGCGACGCCCGTATCGCCGAAGTCGGCGAGACATACCGCGTTCCACGTCGCTCGGGCCGCCGCCGGTCTGCCAGCGATCTGCGCGACTATGTTTTCGCAGATCGCGCTCACCATGGATTCGATCATGTAGCCGGTCTTCGGTGCTCCGGTCGGCACCGGCGTCGCCTCTACGGGAGGGATTGCCACGCAGACGCCCGCCGAATAGATGTTGGGATGGCTCTTCGAGCGCTGCTGCTCGTCGATCAGCACGAAGCCCCGTGGGTTGCACAATCCGGGCACGTTGGCCACGGCATCGACCCCTTTGAATGCGGGAAGAATCATCGCGTACTTGAAGGGGATCTGATGTTCCTTTCTGGGCCTGCCATCCTCATCGTGTTCCACCGCAGTGATTGCCGTCGCTGATGCGCTGGTAACCTTTGCGTTCGTCACCCATTTGATGTGTCGTTGACGCAGCTCAGATTCCATGAGTCCCTTGCTGTCTCCGACCCCACCCAGACCCATGTGCCCGATGTACGGCTCGCTCGTGACGAAGGTCATCGGGACGCGATCGCGCATCTTGCGCCGTCGCAGATCTGCATCGACGATCATCGCGAATTCGTAGGCCGGACCGAAGCAGCTCGCACCCGCGGCGGCGCCGATCACCAGGGGGCCCGGGTCCTGCAGGAATTGCTGGTACTTCTCCCAGGCCTGAGTGGCGTGCTCTTGCGTGCATACCGACTGCGTGAAGCCCTGCGGTCCAAGCCCCGGCACTTCCTCGAATGCAAGTTTCGGTCCGGTCGTTATGACGAGATAATCGTATGGCAGCTCCTGCCCCGTCCTGAGCGTGAGACGCGAGCTCGCCGCATCGATCGCCGCCACATTCTCCGCGAGCCACTCGATGCCCTTTGATTCGAGTGGATCGCGCAGCGGCACCCGCGTTTGCTCGCGCGTGCGCCAGCCGACGGCTATCCAGGGATTCGACGGTGTGAACTCGAAGAACGCTGACGAACCGATCAAGCTGACGCGATGTTGCTTACCGAGCCGCTTGCGCAGCTCATAAGCACACGGGACTCCCGCAATTCCTGCACCAACGATTGCAATGTGAGCCATGGTCATGCTCCTGGCGCAGTGAGCGCCTTGTCGTCGGGGGCGTCAGCCGAAGCGGCGGCGGTGCGCATCTCTTTTCTCTTCAGGTAGGCGTAGTAAAGAACCGGAATCACAACCAAAGTGAGCACCGTCGACACGAAAATGCCGAAGATCAGCGAGACGGCGAGGCCATTGAAGATCGGATCGTCGACGATGAACAGCGCACCGATCATCGCCGCCAAGGCAGTCAGTGCGATCGGCCGGGCACGGATCGCGCCCGCCCGGACCACGGCGTCCTCGAGGCTGCGCCCGGCCCGGATCTCGCCGTCGATGAAATCGACCAGCAGGATGGAGTTGCGTACGATGATCCCGGCGAGCGCGATCATTCCGATCATCGATGTGGCGGTAAATTGCGCTCGCAGCAGCGCATGCCCGGGCATCACGCCGATGATGGTGAGTGGAATCGGCGCCATGATGATGAGCGGCAGCGCGTAGGAACCGAACTGAGCCACGATCAGCAGATAAATGAGCACGAGGCCTACGGCATAGGCGAGACCCATGTCGCGGAAGGTCTCGTAGGTGATCTGCCATTCCCCATCCCATTTGATGGCCGCTGCATTCTGATCATCGGGCTGGCTGACAAATCGTTGTGCAATTGGCGCACCACCGGGCCGCTCCCGGGAGATGCGGCCGACGAGAGCGAACATTCCGTACAACGGACTGTCGAGGCGTCCGGCCATGTCACCCATCACATAGACGACCGGCAGCAGATCCTTGTGGTAAATGGTGGAATCCCATTCGCTCGCCCGCACCCGCACCAGCTCGGAAAGCGGTACGCGCGTACCGGCGGCAGAGCGCGCCTCGAGCTCGAGTAGCCCGCCGATCGTCGCCTTATCGGCAACCGGCAGCTCGACTCGTACCGGGATCGGATAGCGCTCGTGCCCGGCGTGAACGTACGTCACATCCGAGCCCTGCAAGCCGAGCTGCAGGGTTTGCGCGATTTGTTGTTGCGAAACACCGAGCAGAGCTGCTTTCTGGCGGTCGACTTCGACCACCAGGCGCGGCGCGGGAGCCTCGACGCTGTCATCGGTGTCGACGATGTCGTGAGTGGTGTCGAACATCGAGCGGATCTGCTTCGCCAGGCGCTGTTGTTCGGGGTATCGCGGCCCGTACACCTCGGCGACGATTGGGGCGCGGACCGGCGGCCCCGGCGGTACCTCGACAACCTGCACCGAGGCCGCGTACCTGCGGCCGATCGCTGCCAGCGCCGGCCTGACTGCCAGGGCAATGTCATGGCTCTTGCGGCTGCGATACCGCCTGGCGACGAGATTCACCTGGATGTCGCCGAGCTCGGGAGCCTGACGGAGGTAATACTGGCGCACGAGACCGTTGAAATTGATCGGCGCCGAGGTGCCCGCGTAGACCTCGTAGTCACTCACCTCGGGCACCCGCTCGATGACCTGTGAGAGCTCATCGAGCAGGTGCGCGGTGGTCTCGACCGTCGAACCCTCCGGGAGCCTGGCGACGACCTGGAATTCGGACTTGTTGTCGAAGGGAAGCATCTTGAGCACGACCAGCTGCACCACCACGAGGCCGACGGCAACGGCGATTGCGCCGAGGATTCCCCAATACAGCTTGTGGCGGCGTGCGCGCCCCGCCGCGCCTGCGAGAAACGGACGCACCACCCGCTCGAACAGCTGCGTGAGCGCGCTAGTCTGCTCGTGGTTCTCCGCAGCCAGGTGCCCGTGACCGAGCAGCTTGCGGCACAACCACGGAGTAAACACCAGCGCCACCGCGAGCGAGATCAGCATGCCCATGCTGGAGTTGATCGGGATCGGGCTCATGTACGGGCCCATCAGTCCGCCGACGAACGCCATCGGCAGAAGCGCCGCTATGACCGTGAAGGTCGCGAGAATGGTCGGTCCACCCACCTCATCGACGGCGCGCGGGATCAGCTCCGTCAGTGGGCCGCCTCCGAGGCGCATGTGCCGGTGGATGTTCTCCACCACGACGATGGCATCGTCCACCAGGATGCCGATCGAGAAGATCAGCGCAAAGAGCGAGACGCGGTTGATCGTAAAGCCCCACGCCCAGGAAGCAAACAACGTTGCCGCGAGCGTTATTGTTACGGCCGCGCCGACGACCAGCGCCTCGCGACGGCCCATCGTCAGCACGACCAGCACAACCACGGATGCCGTCGCGAACAGCAGCTTCTCGATGAGCTTGACCGCCTTGTCGTTGGCCGTTTCGCCGTAGTTACGCGTTACGGTGACTTGCACGCCCTCGGGTATGTAGCTGCCCCGCAGTTGCTCGACGCGACGGATGACCTGGCTGGCGATCGTGATCGCGTTGGCACCCGGCTTCTTCGAGACCGCGATGGTGACGGCGGGCGCGTGTCCGGTCGGCGCCGAATCGCGACTCGCGGCGCCGGGACCCGTTCCCAGCCACACGTAGGACTCGGGCTGGTCAGGCCGAGCGGAAACGCCCGCAACGTCCTGGAGGAATACCGGCTTGCCGTGATCCACTCCGACCACCAGCGTCGCGACGTCCGCCTCAGTCGCCAGGAACTCGCCAGCGTCCACCGGTGTTACCCGATCGCCACCCTCCAGGCTTCCAGCATGCTGTACGACATTGGCAGCGAGCAGTGCGCGAGACAGATCTTCCACCGTGAGCCCGAAACCTGCGAGCTTCTGTGCGTCGAGTTGAACTCGCACGATGCTTTGCGGGCTGCCGATCGTGTATACGTTGCGAGTGCCGGGCACTCGCTTGATCTCGGATTCGATGGATCGCGCCACCTGCCCCAGCTCATAGGCGCCGCGTGACTGGTCCTGTGTCCAGAGAGTCAGCGTGACGATCGGGACGTCATCGATACCCTTGGGCTTTACCAGGGGCTGCAGGATCCCTGCGTTCGAAGGCCGCCAGTCCTGATTCGAATAGATCGCGTTGTAGAGCCGCACGATGGCGTCGGTGCGATGCTCTCCGACCTTGAACTGCACGCTGAGGATCGCGAGTCCGGGGCGGGAGGCGGAATAGATGTGCTCGACCCCGGAGATCTCCCCGAGCACCTGCTCCATGGGAGAGGACACCAGGCTTTCCACCTGCGCCGCGGAGGCCCCGGGAAACGGGATGAACACGTTGGCGAAGGTGACGTCGATCTGCGGCTCTTCCTCACGGGGAGTCGCCAGCACCGCAAACACGCCCATCAGCAGTGCGGCCAGCGCGATGAGCGGCGAGAGTGGGCTTGCCAGAAATCGCCGGGCGACCCGGCCGCTGAAGCCTAGCGGGCCGTGGCCGCCTCGACCCTTCGCTTCCTCCTGCGCCGGATCGTTCATCGACTTCACTTCGCCGCGGCGATCGCGACGCGCAGCTCCTTCATGGCTGCAAGCGGATCGAGTGCGATGCGCTCCCCTGCCGACAGTCCGGACAGGATCTCGACGCGGTCGCCGAAGCGATCGCCCACCCGGACCTGGCGCATCGAGGTGTGTCCGTCCGCATCGACGACATATGCCGCCGTGACCTCACTACGCTCGACGAGGGCGCGAGCCGGTACCAATATGCGGTCCGCTTCGCCGATGACGAATCCCACTTTCACGAACATCCCGGGGTACAGGTCGGTGGCGTTCTCCGGGAGCTCCAGTCGCGCCCGGAAGGTGCTGGACGGGGATGCGGCTTCAGGGAATACCGTCACCCTGGTCGCCTCGATGCGGCGTCCCTCGACGTAGACTGCGCCCTTCTTGATGCGCCGGACCTGCGCGACGATCGACTGCGGCACATCCACGGTGACGCGCAGGTATTGCAGCGAAAGTCCGCTCATCAGCGGGGTGCCGGGACCGACGGTCTCGCCGACCTGAACGAGCCGCTTCGTCACCACACCGGCATAAGGGGCGCGAACTTCGGTATAGGCGACGCCCTCTTGGGCACTCTCGAGCGCGGCGCGGGCGGCCGCGAGCCGCGCGACGGCAGCTTCCCGATTCGCGGCGACTTCATCGAATGTCGCCTTGGGAACGACCTTGCGCTCGTACATGTCAGCCATGCGCTGGTAGCGCGTCTGCGCCTCGGTCTCGCGCGCGGCAGCTTCGCGCAAGGCCGCTTGCGCCTGGAGCAGGCCGGCCCGCTGTTCCGTGGCACGCAGGCGAATGATGACCGCTCCGGCCGGGACGAAATCGTCCACATCATAGAGAACGGCCTCCACACGGCCCGAGGTCTGGGCCGCGACGGTACCCTGGTTGACGGCCTCGATGATGCCATCGAGCTTGCGTTCTATCGGTGTGCGCTCGGGCTGCACACTGATACTCGGCAGAGGCGTCGCCACCGGCAGCGGTGGCGACGGGTGATGTGCGCGACCACAACCCACTGCCAGTACGACAGCGGCGAGAGCGGCCAGAGCCGCAGGCGCAAGTTTGTGAGGTCGCCCGACCAATCTACCGGCTCAGTGAAATGCGGCTCCCGGAGTCTGCCCCCACTTCTTCAGAGCGATGGCGAGCGGGCAGAAACCGGTGAAGGCGGACTGAAGGAGATTCAATCCCACGAACCCCGTCAGAAAGAACCAGTAAGGGCTCACCAGCAGCCCCAGCGCCAGGCTCAGCAGCACCATCGAGCCTGCGAAAGCGAGCACTATGCGGTCGATCGTCATCGTAGTCCTCCGATCAGTACACGCGCCGATTATATTAGCTCTTGCTTAATTAGCAACTGCTAATTATACTGCGCGCAGGTAGAGGCCGGGCAAAGGGAATAGATGGTGGAGCGAGCGACCGCACGAAATCTGCGTGCAGCGACGGCCGCGGCGCGCGAGCTGCAGCCGCATGCCTTCAAGGCAGCGGAGCTCCTGAAGGCGCTGGCCAATGAGCAGCGCCTGATGATTCTGTGCAACCTGCTGCAGGGTCCCTTATCGGTTGGCCAACTCAACGAGCGAGTCTCCCTCAGCCAATCCGCCCTGTCCCAGCATCTGGCGGTGCTACGTGAGTCCGGGATCGTGCGCACCGAGCGCGAAGCGCAGAGCGTCTGGTACTCGCTCCCGGCCGGGGTCGTGAGGCGTCTGATAGCTGTTCTGCACGGAGAATTCTGCAAGCGCTGAGGCAGAGGCTCCGTTACCGCTCGGAGCGCTCAGGAGAAGCGCGTATCCGTACGCAGTACCCACAGTATCGGATGCAATGGCAGGTGCGCTAATTTTTTCCGATGAGCTACTACATCTCGAAGACCGTTGAGCGCCCATTCGATGACGTCGTTGCCGATGTGACTGCGCGTCTCAAGGAGCAGGGCTTCGGGCTTCTCACGGATATCGACGTGCAGGCGACGTTGAAGGCGAAGATCGGCGCGGATATGAGCAAGTACCGCATTCTCGGCGCCTGCAATCCACGCTTCGCGCATGAAGCGTTGCAGCTCGAGGATAAGCTCGGCGTGCTGCTCCCCTGCAATGTAATCGTGCGGGAGACGCGGGACCGAAAGGTCGAGGTGGCGAGCGTCGATCCCGTCACGGCGATGGAGCGCACCGGCAATGCAGCTCTGAGATCGACGGCTGAGGAAGTTCGCCGCCTGCTGGGCAACGCCCTGTCGCGGCTGGGTGAGTAGCTGCATGCATCCCTATCCGCACACCTATGTTGCCTCCGCTTTGGCGCAGAGCACCGGATTGGTGAGCGTTGCCTCACCCAAGCTGCCGAGTTTGGAGACCGCGCCACCTTTGCAGTTCGACGGGCCAGGAGACGTGTGGTCGCCGGAGACGCTACTGTGCGGCGCGCTCGTCGATTGCTTCATACTCACCTTCCGTGCAATAGCCCGCGCGGCGCGCTTTAAGTGGTTGCACCTGGAATGTCGTGTCGAAGCTGTGCTCGAGCGTGTCGAAAAGGTCTCGCAGTTTACGCGCTACACGACTTTCGCCACGCTGACCGTGCCGGCGGACGCCGACGCGGCAGAGGCGCGCGAACTCCTCGAGCGAGCCGAGCACGGCTGCCTGATCGCAAACTCGCTCCGCGGCACCCGCCTCCTCGAGACCCAGATCATCACAGCCGAACCCGCGATCGCCCTGCCCATCGAATCTTCGAAGCTCGCCTCGTGACTGCTGCGCTGCCAGTCGGCCGATGATCCGGCTTCGTCCTTGTTCCTTAGGTCCGCGTTCAGTCTGCAAATCGCTGCTGAGCCTCGAATAGGCGCGCAGCCACAGCCCCAAAGATAAAACCGCCGACATGCGCTGCGTATGCCACCCCACCCGCCGGCTGCCCAGTGACCGCTGCCAGACTGAGGAACTGGATCAGGAACCAAACCCCGATGAGCAAAGCTGCCGGTATGTATGTGACGCTGACGAACACCAGAATTACCAGTAAAGATCGAATCCTGTCGCGAGGGTAGGTCACCAGAAATGCGCCCATGACGGCAGCAATCGCCCCGCTCGCACCCAGGGCAGGGACGGTCGACGCTGGAGCCGCGGCGACTTGCGCCAGCATCGCCGCCACGCCTCCAAGAATGTAGAAGGCGAGATACCTCCCAGGCGCCATGAGGTCCTCGATCTCGGGCCCGAAGGCCCAGAGGAATATCATGTTGCCGATGATGTGCAACCAACCGGCGTGCAAGAACATGGCGGTCAAGAGCGTGACCAGGTGATGACCTGCTGCGATGTCGGCAGGAATGACCGCCCAGCGCAGTACGAACTCCTGGCCGCGAGAGAGTTCGAGAACGAACACGAGCGCATTGAGCGCGATAATCGCGAGCGTAACCCACGGGAATCGCATGGGACGCCGCGATGCATCACTCAGTGGAACTACCGCGACCACATCAGCTCCTAGTTAGCCGCCGAGCCCGCAGTACCCGTCAGGATCGCCTCGCCAGATACTGCTGGTGGCAGTGCCCCGAAAACGCGCGCCCCGGCCGGACTTCGGCCCGGCGCTGATCCGTACAACCAGGGACCCCACGCAGCGCTGCCTTCAGGCCGCGGCGCGCACGACGCTCGCGCCCGTAATGTCAGCGAGCGTCGGCGTGCCGGCCTGGCGCATGATCGCTACGAGTTCACGGTTGAGGATGTCGAGCACCGCCTCGACGCCGCTCTGACCGAAGGCAGCCAGCCCCCAGGCCTGCGGCCGGCCGATGCCGACCGCGGTCGCCCCGAGCGCGAGCGCCTTGAAGATGTCGGTGCCGCGGCGGATGCCGCCGTCGACGAACACCGGGATGCGGCCCCTGACCGCCGCGACCACCTCGGGCAGGCAGTCGATGCTGGCGCGCAGCGTCTCTTCGTCGCGCCCGCCGTGGTTCGATACCACGATTCCGTCCGCGCCGTGCTCGAGCGCCAGCGCTGCATCCTCGCCGGTGACGATCCCCTTGATGATCAGGCGGCTCTTGACCTGCGCGCGCAGGCGGTCGAGGAACTCGAGAGTGATATCCGACGGCGCCAGCGTCGTCACGTGCGACACGTCGAGACCCGCAAAAACGGGGCCGCGGCGCCACATATCGTGGGTGTTGTTCACGTGACAGTCAGTGCACTGGCGGCTGTCCTCGCGCATGGCACGCACGAGCGTCCCGTTGTAGCGCGGGTAGTTGCGTAAGTCGACTGTGAGAGCGATTGCGCTGCAGCCGGCGGTCTCCGCGCGCCGCAACAGGCCGAGCGTGACCGTCCAGTCGTCTGTTGCATAGAGCTGGTGCCAGAGCGGTGCGCCGTGGGCAGCGGCGCACTCGGGGAGTGAGACCGATGATCCGGTGCAGAACATGAACTGCGTGGCGCGCGACCTGCAGGCGCGGGCTACGGCGAGCTCGCCCTCCGGGTGGAAGGCGCGCTCGGACGACACGCAGGACACGTAGAGCGGGCTCGCCCAGGTGGTCCCGAAGACCTTGCGCGATGTGTCGATGTGCCTCAGGTTCGCGAAGCGCCGTGCCCGGATCTCGTAGTGCGCGAAGGCTTCGTGGTTGCGTGCGACGGTACGGTCGTCGTCGACGCCCGTGGCGAGAAAGGCGAAATGCGCCGGTGGCAGCGCCGCGCGCGCCAGCGGCTCGAAGTCCATGACGTCGATCACCTGATCGGCGGAGGTGATTGGGGGCGGTGCACGGCGGTAGAGCACGGAGGGCGGCGGTGTCTCGTCAGCCAGCGCCCAGGACCAGAACGCCGGCAGCGCGGCAGCGCCACCGAGAAACGAACGCCGCGTGAGCGGCTGTCGTCGCCGTCGCATCGTTCCCCTCCTGACCTGAGGCGGTGAGGATCTTCTCACTGCCTCCGCGGGCGGCAGCTTAGCCTAGTCCGCGCCAGTTGCCACCGGTGACTTGATTTGCCGAACCGGCAAAACGTCGCTTCTCGGCTTCGTGAACGCTCGGGCAGGCGCAGAGCCTTGCCGTTCCAGACTGCCGTTCATGCCGTCAGGCTTCGTCCTTGCCATCCAAGCGTTGACGTAGCGTCGTCAACACCCGGTGCGCGGTCTCGATGTCCTTAACCGCTAACCCCTGAGCGATTCGATTCACCCACGGCCCCTGTAAGCGCATAGCAGACTCAAATGTCTGCTTGCCCTTGTCGGTCAGGACGACGAGTTGAGCGCGTCGGTGATGCGGATTCGTCTGAAACACGACGAGTCCAGCCTCCTTCAAGTCGTTGATGATTCTCTGCACGTTCTGGCGATTCGCACCCATGTCGCGTGCCAGCCAAGCAACCGGCTGCGGGCGCTCCGCATAGGCGATTGCACCGAGAACCTGCCAGCGGGCACTGGTCAATCCAAGCCCGTCGACCAATCGATCACCCGCAGTCAGCAGCAGGTTGTTCACCCGGAAAAGATTAAGGATGAGATCAGTTGCGGCCTGGCCAGCTGGACTCTGTCTTGTGCTGCTCTGCGGCATCACGGCACCTCGCCTCTTACTTGACATGATGATGTCAATGTTTTACTAATAGCAACATCGTACCAGATTGACATCATCACACCAATCTCAGGAGAGCCAATCATGCTGTCGCTTCGCCCCCTCGACCCCTCATTCCCGATCGAGCGTCAGATCGCCCTCGACACCGGCCCAGTCGTCCTGGTGAATCTCTTCACGTTGGACAAGGCGGACGAGCCGGCTCTTCTGAAAGCCTGGCAGGCCGATGGGGCGTTGATGAAGCAGCAGCCCGGATTCATCTCGACCCAGCTGCATCGCGCTACGGGGGAAAGCCCCACTTACCTGAACTATGCCGTGTGGGAGTCGACGGCCCACTTTCGGGCTGCATTCTCGCACCCGCAGTTCCGCGCCAGCCTTGCTGCTTATCCGAGCTCGACCGTCGCCTCGCCACATCTGTTCCAAAAGGTTGCCGTCACCGGGATCTGCGTGGCATGAAGAAGATAATTCACCCCGTGGCAGGCGCGATCGCCATTCTTGTGATCGCGACGTTTTGGCTCTCGACTGCACTTACTGAGCTGCTCGGCTCGGAATCCGCGGTCGTCTGGGTGAAGACAGCAATTCCTTGGGGATTCCTGTTGCTGATTCCGGCGCTGGTCGCGGTAGGAGCCTCCGGGTTTGCGTTGTCGAAAGGGCGGCGGGTCGGGCTCATTGCCACGAAGCTGAGGCGCATGCCGCTGATAGCCGCGAATGGACTTTTGGTTCTGATCCCATCCGCACTCTTTCTCGCTTCGAAAGCGCGAGCAGCCGAGTTTGACGGTGTCTTCTATGGCATGCAGGCGCTCGAGCTGGCCGCGGGTGCCGCAAATATCACCCTTCTCGGGCTCAACATGCGAGATGGGCTGCGGATGAAAGGTTGGCTCAGGCATCGGCCGGCGTGATTTTTGCTTCTTCTGCCCGGATATTGGCCGCACAAGCTACGTGGCACGATGCGTCGGCGTCAATCATTTGCTTGGGAGCTGCAACCAGATCTCGTTACGACGCAGGAACCACGGCGTGAACGGTGAGTTATAACGGGAGTAAATTGGTTCGCTCGCCCATTGCACGCCCGCCTCCCTCAACGTCCCCTCCAGCTGCGCCAGATGCTTGTTGTAGTTGGCATCCGACCAGAATCCTGAGAAGCGGATGACGGCCACGCGCATCGGCTGCACCTGCCGAAGGGCAACGCGCTGGTCCATAGGTTCGGGCGCGGTGGCCAGCGTCACGCTCTTGGGTAGCACGAACTGGACCAGATACCCGCCCGGCGCGGCGCGCTGCGACACCGGAGCCGTCATTTCCAGTTTCACCGGCGCCGCGGTCTGCGTGACTGGTGCCGCCATCGCAAGCTTCTTCTCGCCTCTATTCTGGCCAAAGATATAGCCGGCCAGAATCCGGAATGCCTTGTTGCCAGCCTCTGTGGCGGACCCAGCCACCAACACCTCGGCCACCACATAGGGAGCGTATTGCCGCACCTCGATGTCACCAAGTTTCCGGGTGACCTCGTAGGCGGGCTCTTCGATGGCGTGGGTCGGCATGGGTGCAGTGATCAGTGCGAACGCAAGGGGCAAGATCAATTTCGAGATGCGCATCGGTGGAAGCGTCGGTCGCGCGATTGCGCCAAGGGAAATCGAGGCCCCGAGAGCCGGAGCCTCGTCCCTGCCTCTTACTTCTTAGCCGGCATGATGACCGTGTCGATCACATGGATCACACCGTTGGACGCAGCGATGTCGGTCGCGGTGACATTTGCATTGTTCACCATGACCTTACCGCCCACGACTCTGATCTTCACCGGTGAGCCCTCGAGCGTGTTCGCCTGCGTGAGTTTCACGACGTCAGCGGCCATTACCTTGCCCGCTACGACGTGGTAGGTCAGCACCGCGGTCAGTGCTGTCTTGTCCTTCAGCAGCGCGTCAAGGTCGGCCTTGGGGATCTTGGCGAATGCCTCATCAGTCGGCGCGAAAACTGTGAACGGGCCTGGTCCCTTGAGCGTGTCGACCAGATCGGCGGCCTGCAGCGCCGCTGCCAGCGTCTTGAACGAGCCGGCGGCGACGGCGGTGTCGACGATGTCCTTGGACGCTGCGAGCGCCGTTCCGTGGGCACCGATCGTACCGAGCGCCACGGTTGCCGCCAGCATGACGTTTTGAATCTTGTTCATGGGTAAGTCTGTCCTCTATGGGAGTGGATGGAGGTTATTCAGCCTGCTGTCCAGGTCCTGTCGAGGTACTTTGCATTGTTATCCATATGTTGTCAATAGTTTGTGAGATATAGATATTGACATTACATGGACAAGCCTCCAGATTCTCACAATGAATAGCAAGACCAAGGCCAACGAACAGCGTCATCCGATGCGCATGGTCGTGCTGCGCACCGGACTCAAACCGGATGTGCTTCGCGCCTGGGAAAAACGTTACGGCGTGGTTGCGCCCGTTCGCTCCGACGGTGGCCAGCGCTTGTATTCGGATGAGGAAATTGAACGCCTCTCGCTGCTCACGCGCGCGGTCAGCGGTGGGCGCGCCATCAGCCAGGTCGCGAAGCTGCCCGTGCGCACGCTCAGGGAGCTGGTCAAGAAGGATGCCAACGCCCCGCGTTTCACACCGGCACCGATACTGGCAATTCCCTCAGACTCGCGAGAATCCGTGCACGACGCAGCGTTCGCCGCCGTCGAAAGCTTCGATTCCGTCAAACTGGAGGCCGTGCTTCGCGGCGCCGCCTTGCGCCTCGGAATCGATGCCGTGCTGGATGGCGTCGTCGGACCCCTGTTGCTCACGATCGGCTCGCGCTGGCGGGCGGACCTGCTCCGGCCAGCACAGGAACACCTTGCCACGGGGGTCCTCCGCCGCACGCTGAACTGGATGATGGACGACGGCCATCTGCCGGCCGACTCGCCGGCACTTGTCGTCGCGACCCTCACGGGCCAGACCCACGAGATCGGTGCCATGCTTGTTGCGGCCGCTGCTTCGAGTGAGGGCTGGCGCGTCGTCTATCTTGGCCCGAACCTGCCGCCCGCAGAGATTGGCGTGGCGGCTGAACGCACGAATGCATCCGCCATTGCGCTCAGTTTCGTGTATCCGGCCGACGATCCTGCCATTGCGGGAGCCTTGCGCGAACTACAGGCCGCGGCGCCGGCAAGAACGCCGATTCTCGCTGGCGGAAGCGCCGCCCCGAACTACGCGAGTGCGTTGTCCGCAGTGGGGGCCCACAGACTCGGTTCAATCGGCGAGTTGCGCGCCTGGTTGAATGCGGAGATCCGAGATCGATGAAGTACGCACATCGAACCGAACTAGTCGTTAAGCCGGAGCGTGACGGATATGCACATGCCCAGGTTTCTTGGAGGCGCACAAGAAACGGCTACGCCGGTGCAGCACCCCTGACCGCGCCGGCGCCCTCGAGCGCGAGACCGCGAGGCCGCGGCGCGCAGCCTCCTCGAGGATGAATTGGCGCTCTGATTGGGCTTCCCGAAGCCTCCGCGTAATGCCAACGGCGAACGCACATACCCGCTGGATCAACAGGTCCGCCTGCGCTCGATCCGGCGGCTGATCGATTCGGGCCTGAGGCCGGGGCACGTGCTGCGTGCGACCGACAGCGAGCTCGCGGCGCTGCTGCGCCAGGTGCCGGGCTCAGGCGGAACCGAGCTGACCGAGTCGGGCCCGGTTCGAGACCTCGCAGCGCTGCTCGAGCGCCGGCAGATGTCGCTGTTGCAGTCCCGGCTGACGAGCTCGCTGCTGCAGCTTGGTGTACAGAGTTTCGTCACGGAGATCGCGGCGCCGCTCACCACGCGGGTAGGGGAGCTGTGGCAAACGGGACGGATCGCAGTGGCCGAAGAGCATCGCTACAGCGAGATCCTGCAGCAGTTGTTGCGCTCGGCGATGCGCACCGATCCGGCCGCGGGGGAACGGCCGCGCATACTGCTCACGACGCTGCCGGGGGAGCCGCATGGGCTCGGGCTGCTCATGGTGCAGGCGTGGCTCGCGGGCGAGCGAGTGCACTGTGTGTCCCTCGGAACGCAGACTCCGGCGACCGAGGTCGCGGCCGCAGCGCTCGCATACCAGGTCGACGTCGTCGGGCTCTCCTTCAGTCGAATCCACACTCCCGCGGCGGCGCGCCGAGAGCTCGGCGCGCTGCGCGCCGTGGTGGATGCATCAATCGAGGTTTGGGCCGGTGGCAGCCTTTGGCAGCACGCGCGCAAGAAGCTCCCGGGTGCGGAATACCTGGTGGATTTCTCCGACCTGGCAGCGGCGATCAAGCGATGGCAGTGAACTCCGCGACCGGGCGTCAGCAACCCGCTATCGGGCGGATGGGAGAGCGATATGGCCAGCATCTTTCCCGACCGACGACTTGTGCTACTCGCGCACGGCAGCAAGGACCCTCGTTGGCAGCTGCCGTTCCGCGAATTGATGACCGAGCTGGAGGCGCGTCTCGGGGCGGACGGCGTACGTATTGCCTACCTGGAGTTCATATCGCCGACACTGGAGGAGGTCGCGCAGGAGGCTGCGAGGGATAACAAGCGCGAGCTCCTGGTTCTTCCCTTCTTCCTGGCTACGGGCGCGCATCTTGCCGCGGACATCCCCGCACAAGTGCGCCAGGCGAGCCGGCAATGCCCGCAATTGCAGATCGGGCTCGCGCCACCGATCGGTGAGCATCCACGCGTCAAAGCGCTGTTTCGAGAAATCGCATGTGAGTACGCACGCGCAGAAAGGGAGGCACCCTGAAAGACCATTGCAACGGGCGCGCGCTAGAGCCCGATCAGCGTGCCTTGACTGCCGCCAGGGTGACCATTCCAGCGGCCCGCTGCCCCACGATCGATAGCCCCGCCGCCTCAATCCGCCCGCGAACCCACTCGGATGACAGCCGAAGCTTCTGATAGCTGCTCTTGTGCAGTGACCAGAGACCGGCGCCGTCGCGAAGGTAGATGAGGTCGTTCACGACGACCGTCTCGGGACTGCCGTATTCGAGGAAGCAGATCATCGCACGCCCGTCATCGCCGCGTACCGGGACGAAGCGGTCGAGACCCTGCAATTCGGTGCGGCTGAGATCCCGGTAGGTTGCCACGAACAGGCCCTGTGGCTTGAGAGCGCGCGCCACTGAGTGCAACAGCTCAACGACCTCCTGACGATTCGACAGATGCGTGAGAGTGTCACCCATGCAGACGACGAGACTGGCCTTACCCGGGGCCACGAAGTCGTTGAGGTTACGAATATCGGCATGCCGGATCTCAATGTGGTGCGATTCGATCTGGGCGATTCGGGCGGTCAGCGTCGCGAGCAGTTTGTGACTTGTGTCGAGCGCGAGAACGCGGTAGCCGAGCTTCGACAGCGCGAGGGACTGAAAGCCAGAGCCGCACCCTAAGTCCACCGCAAGACTGTCGTTGCCTGCCCTGCCCGCGATCTCCTCGAGCAGCGCCTGCTGTTCGGCGACCTTGCGCTCGAGCGACGTACCGAACATCCAGTCGTAGTGGTCCGCCAACAGGTCCTCGTAGTGGGACTGAACGCTGGACGGGACTGTTTGGGAGGGCATCATCCGCATCCTGCTCGAGCTCAGGCCGCGGCAAATCGCGTGGCTCGCCGCAGGCGCTGTGCGGCTTCGAGCAGGGTCAGAGACAGGAGATCACGCTGCGCGTGGCTGCCACCGATGCGATGGGCGAACGCCGGAAGCAGGCCAAGAGCCTGAGTGGCTCTTGGGTAGTCGCCGCGGCCGAAAGCCATGAGGGCGCGGCACACGGGCAGGCCGACCAAACGCGTCGTCTCGCCATAGCGGGTGATGGGCGATTGGCTTCTCTGCAAGGCATTCTCGAGCCGCTGGGCGCTTCGCCAGTCCTTTGCCCCGACGAACGCCAGCATCGCGTGCATGTCGTTAAATGTGCAGTACCCGTCCTCTATGTGTCCCTCCCAGGCTGCGGCTAGCTCGGTCCAGCGCTCGCCGGCGTCACCGTCCAGCAGCTCGACGCGCCACAGGAGCGCCGACGCATCGATCAGGTCGGAGACCTGGACAGAGCGGCTACCACGCACGTGCTCATCGTAGACTGCCAGCGCAGCCCGGAGCCGGCCTTGGGCAAGGTGAAACAGACCCCCATGCCACCACAGGTGCGTGGCTGCCACCGTATCCGCAGCCCAGTAGACGCGCCGCTCGTCCATCCAGCGCAGTCCCGCGGTCGCGTCTCCGGTCATTTCATAAACGTGTGTCAGCGCATGGTGGGCGCGGGCATCCCAGGGGTCGAGCTCGAGTGCACGCAGCCCCTGCTCGGCAGCCCGCGGGTACCGCCCGGACTCCACGAGGCCAAACGCCTGCATCGCGAGTACCGCGTGGTAACCCGGAACGTCCTTCGACCACGCCGGCAGGACCGCGCTGATGCGTGCGTCCATGCCCTCGACGTCGCCCGTCAAGTAGTCGAGTGCGTGGCCGACCTGCAGCGCGAGCACGTCGCGCGGATACTCATCCAGCAGGCGCTGCACGATGATCTTGAACGATTCGAAGTCGTCGGCGAGCACCGCTCCCATGCCGGCGACGTGCAGCCGCTCGCGGGGGGTGGCAGGCAGCTTCGAAGCGGTGATGCAGGCGGCGTGCGCCTGCCGTACACGCAGCCGATCGCGACTGCACAGGTCGAAGTAGGCGCTCAGCACGTGGGCCATAGTGAACGCCGGCGCCGCCCGCACCGCGTGCTCGAGGTGTGCCTCGGCGCCGCTGCGCCAGCTCAAGTGTGCGTCCAGCGCGCGCTCGAAGGCGTCCCGGGCGGCGGGCGTCGCCCCAGAGATTTCCAGATCGCGATGATCTCTGAGCGTCATAGACCGCCTCAGGCCTTGGTAATCACGATCTCGAGATACTCGCCGGGCACGACCAACGAGTCAGGCCCGGCAACATTCCACCGGCCGAGCAGCTCGCCGAGCGCTGCGCTCAGTTGCGACTGCCGCGCGGCATCGAGCGCGCCGAAGGCCTTGTGCGTCGGCCCGTAGAAGGTGCGGAACACCTCGATCCAGTGGGCCGCCGAGCGATAGCGAAAATTGAAGTGCCGCCGCAGGCAACGCAGGTCTGTTGCGTATGGGCCGAACAGCTCCACGATGTACGGCTCGGAGCCCCACAACATCGGTGAGAGGGTGCCCGGCGGCGGCGCGACGAAGCTGCCGACGACACGGAAGAGCTCGCCGAGGAAGCCTTCGGGAGTCCAGTTCGCCAGGGCGATACGTCCGCCGCTGCGCGTTACACGCAGCAGCTCCTGGGCGGCCCGATGATGCTCCGGCGTGAACATCACGCCGAACGTGGAAAGCACGACATCGAAAGCCCCGTCGGCGAATGGCAGATTCTCGGCATCGGCTACCTGGAAGGAGATCTCCAGACCCTCGGCCTTGGCTCGCGCCGCGCCCTTTTCCAGCAGCTGCGGCACATAGTCGGTGGATGTCACGCGAGCAAAGCGGCGTGCCGCTGCGAGAGAGGCGTTGCCGTTGCCTGCGGCGACGTCCAGCGTCCTTTCGCCGGCGCGCACGTCGGCGAGCTCGGCGAGCGACTCGCCGACGATCTGCAAGGTGGTGCCGATGATCGCAAAGTCGCCGCTCGCCCAGGTGGCCTGCTGGCGTCGTTTGATGGCGTTGAAATCGATTACGGAGCCGGTTGCCGGCTGCGCCGCGCTCGGTGTGCTCATGTGATTCTCCTCGATCGAGACTACGATGGCAGCAAGTCTGGCGCGCGCCCTCGATTGACGCTGCACCGCTCGTCCTGCAGACTTGCTTGCGCGTCCGCATCGAGCAACGGCTTGATCCAGCGTCCGCGCGCCTTGATTCAGCGTCCGCCGATCCAGAAGCTCGATGAGTCGCGATACCCTGTCGGATCTGTTACGGAGCGTGCGTCTGCGCGGCGCCGCCTTCTACTACGTCAGTTTCCGTGGGCAATGGTCAGCCGGGGCGGGGGCTGCCAAAGAGATCGCACATGTGGTGATGCCCGGGTGCGACCACGTCATGGAATACCACATGTTCGCCAAGGGAGACGGTTGGGCTGCCCTGGATGGGCTGCCGCCGGTGCGATTGCAGGCGGGCGATGTGGTGCTGTTTCCCCAGGGCGATCGACATGTGATCTCGAGTGCCCCGGGCCTGCCACCGGGCGAGCAGCGGCCGGAATCGCTGTTGGCCCGGGATGGCCGGCGGCCGGTGCCGATCTCCTTCCATGAGGGCATCGTCGACGCCGGCCCCATGCCGATCGAGAACGCCGATGCAATCGTGGTCTGCGGGTTTCTCGGCTGCGATCTGCGGCCGTTCAATCCACTCATCGCAGCGCTGCCGCGTATTCTGCATCTGCCGGCGTCGCGTGCCGGTGGCTGGGTCGCTCACGCCATCGATCAGGCCGTGCTCGAGAGCAACGAGCGACGGCCCGGGGGCGACGCCGTCCTCGAGCGCTTGTCGGAGATGATGTTCGTCGACGCCGCACGCCGCTACCTCGAGAGCCTGCCAGAGGACTCGGTTGGCTGGCTTGCAGGGCTGCGCGAGCGTCACGTGGGCAAAGCATTGGCGCTGATGCATGAGCGTCCGGCGCACCAGTGGAGCGTCGACAATCTGGCGCAAGAGGTGGGTCTGTCGCGCTCGGCGTTACACGAGCGCTTCGTGCGCTATCTAGGCCAGGCGCCCATGCAGTATCTGGCCAGCTGGCGCATGCAGCTCGGCGCGCGATTGTTACGCGAATCCAGCCGCATCGTCGCCGACATCGCTCTGGAGGTCGGTTATGACTCCGAAGCCGCGTTTACTCGCGCTTTCAAGCGAATGGTTGGCACACCACCAGCCGCCTGGCGCAGGGCCCAGGCAGGCAGCCCCCGAGCTGAATCGGAGGATGATTCCCGGAGGGCGAAGCAGCTGAAGGTGATGCCTGCGGCGCGCCACTCGACGTCTCGAGCACGCGTGCGCGATACCGGTTGAAGAGCTCGCAGCGTCTCGAAAATCAATCCCATGTTTTCGCAGGTTCGCTGAGCGCTGGGTCTCATCCCATGAGAACATGCGGCATTGTAGCTACGTATTGCAGCTACGGCAGTTGGGACATGTCGCCTGCTGGAATAGTAGATGTACGTCGGGGGAGCAATCGGAGCACGGCACCTGTTACCTACCGAGCGGACAGGAGATATTTCAATGCAAATCATGCGTAATGGCACGCAGCCCTCGATGAAGGGCCCGGCAGAATGGTTCACCGGCGCTGTGCGCATCGATTCCATGTTCCAGCGCAGCGAACCGTCGCGACTCACCGGCGCCATCGTAACCTTCGAACCTGGTGCGCGAACCGCCTGGCATAGCCACCCGCTCGGGCAGACATTGATTGTCACTTCTGGCGCGGGCTGGACCCAGTGCGAGGGCGAACCCCGGGTCGAAATCCGTGCTGGAGATGTGATCTGGTGTCCGCCGGGGCACAAGCATTGGCATGGCGCCACAGCGACCACCGCGATGACGCACATTGCTATCCAGGAATCGCTCGACGGCAAGAACGTCACCTGGATGGAGCAGGTCACCGATGCGCAATATCTTGGCACCGACGGCCGTGACTAATTTGTAACGCCCGGAGTGGTTCCACTGACGACAAAGGACGAGCCCATGATTTTGGACGAGACCTATTCCCTTGCCAACGGCGTGAAGATTCCCAAATTGGGACTCGGCACTTGGATGATCAGCGACGATACAGTTGTGAAAGCTGTACGGAACGCTGTAGCGATGGGCTACCGCCATTTCGACACGGCCCAGGCTTATGCAAATGAGCGCGGCGTGGGCGAAGCCGTACGCAGTTGTGGTATCTCACGCGCTGCCCTTTTCATAACCACGAAAGTGCACGCCGAATCCAAGACATACGCACAAGCGAAAGAAGGCGTCGACCGATCGTTGCACACCCTGGGCCTGGATTACATCGACATGATGCTGATCCACAGTCCGCAACCTTGGGCCGCATTCGGGAGCAGCGATCGCTACTTCGAAGGCAATCGCGAGGCTTGGCGCGCGCTAGAGGAAGCCCATAACGCAGGCAAACTCCGAGCAATCGGAGTGTCGAACTTCCAGCAGGCCGATCTCGACAACATCCTCAACAACGGCACCGTCAAGCCGGCGGTCAA
>Ga0335085_10002108_pt1 | contig 38526 bp, 24 predicted proteins | sample Lox_Sample_45_FD_206712 | JGI IMG/M metagenome (GOLD analysis project Ga0335085, IMG submission 206712) | Soil microbial communities from Loxahatchee National Wildlife Refuge, Florida, United States - Lox_Sample_4.5 | ecosystem: Environmental > Terrestrial > Soil > Wetlands | place: USA...
TGCGCCAGCAGATCGCCGTCACCCACTCGCTGTCGCGCGAGATCAGCCACCGCGTCGGCAACAGCCTGCAGATCGTGGCGTCCTTCCTGCGTTTGCAGGCGAGCCGCACGGCCAGCGAAGACTCCCGCCAGGTGTTGCAGGCGGCCGGCTCGCGCGTGATGGCGATCGGCCGCATCGAGCGGATGCTGGCGCATGCCGGAACCGGCCACGTCATCGACTCGCGCGTGTTCCTGACGGAACTCGTCGGCGACGTGCGCTCGACCCTGTCCGATCCGGACCGGATCGCCATCGCAGCCAAGGCGGACTCGGCCGAGCTGACCTCCTCAATCGCGATTCCGCTTGGCGCGTGCCTCATCGAGCTGATCAACAATGCGCTGAAACATGCGTTCAAGGATGGCGCGAAGGGTTCGATCGCCATCCGGTTCAGCGAAACGAGCAACAATTTCGTCGTCGAGGTCGAGGACGACGGCGCCGGCCTTGACGACGCGCGCGGCGGGCAGGGCTTCGGCACGCAGAATGTCGGCGAACTCGCGCGCCTGATGCGCGGCACGATCTCCCATCATCCCGGCCACCCGCAAACCGCGCGCCCCGGCACGGTCTGGCACCTCGAAATCCCGCGCAGTTAGCGCCGCCAGCGGCGCAGCGTTGCCCGCACGGTGAGCGCGGCGATGGCCCAGCCGAGGATCGCGAAAAGCCCGAACGCAACACGGCCGATTGTTTCGCCGGACTTCGAACCCGCGAAGATCAATCCTTCAATGTTCATGGAGAAGTGCCGCGGACCGGGACCGAAGGCGACCCATGTGAACAACGCGGCGAGGCCAAGAACGATTCCGATCGCCAAGACATCGTTGATCGCCCGCAACGGCCACGGAACAGTCGGCGGCAGCTGATCGTCGGACTGGCTTGCCCCCCAAACGCCGCGCGCGATCACGATGATGCCGGCGCCTACAAACATCAGCCCGATCACCCATCCCATCCACGACGGCGCGGGATCGGCGGGCTCGTGCTGTCCGTGTGGCAGAACCCCGATCATCGCCAACAGCGGGACGAGCCCGACGAGCACGGTGAGGGCGCCGACGACAATGTACGTCGTGCGCGATGCGGGATTGTTGTCCATTGTCGCTCCCCCTGGTGCCGGGAGTCTGCGGCGATTTCGTAAACGGACTCTGACGCTGTCCGGTTAAAGGGCCGCAAAGGAGGCTTGGCAGGGAAGGTCGGGTTGCCTATCACCTGTCCTCCGTTCCCCAACCCGAGGCCCTTCATGAGCGACAGCTTTCCCGACCGCCTCTGCGTCAACCCGAAGAGCCCGTATTACGACGAGGCGGTGCTTGCGCGCGGCGTCGGCATCCGCTTCAACGGCGCGGAGAAGACGAACGTCGAGGAGTATTGCGTCAGCGAAGGCTGGATCCGCGTGACGGCGGGCAAATCGGTCGACCGCCACGGCAATCCCATGACGGTGAAGCTCAAAGGCACCGTCGAGCCGTTCCACAAACCCGAATTCGGCAACGTCGCGGGGTCATGATCGCAAGCGCGGCCGCGCTCGCCGCGCCCTACTTGTGCCGGCTTGAGGAATAGCCGTCGTTCAAAGTGTCGAGGAAGGCGATGATGTCCCGCATCTCCTGCTTGTTCAGCGCTGCCCGATCGCCCGGATGGCGGTCGAACGGCGCGTCGGTGGTGTCGATATTCTGCCGGTATTGCGCTGGCAGGTCGTCATACTTCACGACGTTTCCGCTCGTATCCTTCGAATAGAAGCGTTCCGGCTCGAGATCGCGGTTCACATACCAGTCCAGCACCGCGTCGAGCGAATGGAACACGCCATTGTGGAAGAATACTTTCCGCGTTGCCGTATTGCGCAAGGTGGGTGTGAGGAACATGCCGCAATACTGGGTCTGGTCGTGCATGTCCTGGCGATAGGGGCCGCAGATGCCGAGATCGTAGTACTCGGGATCGTGGTTTGCCGGGACTGCCGCATTGCGCGGAACGCCCAGCGCTTCGTACTGGAAGTCGGTGAACAGCGGCGGCAGCCCGTCGCGCGTCGGCTTGTCGAGATGACAGGCGGCGCAATTGCCTTTCATCGGATCGTTGAACGCCAGATAGCCTCGCATTTCGGCCGCGCTGAGGCGCACTTGTCCTTCCAGCCACGCATCGTACTTGCTGGTGAACGGATGAAAGCTCGCGTCCTCGATCTGGTAGCGGCCGATGGCGAACATCGCCTCCGACATGAGAAGGCGCGCATCGCTGAAGATGTTCGGTCCGAACAGCGCCCGGAAGCTGGGCGCATACTTCGCGCCCTTGAGTTTTTCGACGACGGACGCCGCGTCGGTTGCCGCCATTTCCGCGGGGTTGAGCAAAGGCCCGCTCGCCTGTTGCTGCAGGGTGTCGGCGCGCCCATCCCAGAACAGGCCGCCCTGCGGCACCATGTTGACGGCCGCGGCCTGCGGTGCCTCAGCCGTCTTCAAAACCTTCTCGTGGGACAGCGCCTGCTGCGCCTTCTGCTGCAAATTCGGCGCAGCGTCGTTGTCGCCGGACGCATCCGGCCCGATACTGAAGTAGGGCTGCCGATACAGATAGCGGAGCGATGGGACGGCGCGGAATCCGGGCGTATGCATGTCGGCTCCGCCGTTCATGACAGCTCCCGTGCCGGGCGGCCCGTACGCCCTGGCGGGGTTGTGACAGGAAGAGCAGGCCAGTTTTCCGGACCCCGAAAGGCTCGGGTCATGGAACAGTTCGCGCCCCAGCTGCGCCATGGCCGAGAGCGGTGCGGCCGGCGGGATCACCAGTGTCACCGGGTGCGGGTTGATGCCGCGCGCGAGCAGGACGGAATCGGAGACGCGAACCGGCTTTTCAGCTGGGACGCCGGCACCGACCGTGGACGCAAAGATCCCGGCCGTGAGGATCGCGGCGATTGTCAACCGCGTGTGGCGCTGAATGGATCGTGCGTTCACGTCGTCGTCCGAAAATGTGCTGGCACGCATCCCGCGCGGGGATGCGTGCCAGTCTTGGCTCTTGTGTTGTTCGCTTCCGACTATCGTTTGGCGGAGGCGATCGGCTGTCCTGACCGCGGATCGAGGATGAGGTCGGATCCTCCGGGCGCTCCGAAGTCGAACATGTCCATGACGCTGCCCGCGTTCGCATCGAACGAACCTTGGCCGATCCGTTCGCCTGCCAGCCAGTTGTCCTCGATGAACTTGACGATCGAAGCCTGGCTGATCGGCGTATGGCTCACGAAGTTGCGCTTGGCGAACTTCGAGACCACCAGGAACGGGATGCGGACGCCCGGTCCGCAGCGGCCGTTGACGGGAAGACCGTTCACGCCGTTTTGCTGCGTGCCGGTGCCGCAGACGCCATTGCCGTTGACCTGATCCGCCGTGCTGAAGGATGAACTCGTCGGCGTCGCATAGACATGATCGTACCAGCCGTCGGAATCGTCATAGGTGATGATCACCGCGGTATCGTTCAGATGATGTTGCTGCTGCAGGAAGTTGATCACGCTGATGATGAAGTATTGTTCGTCGGCGGGATCGGAGTAGCCGGCATGGCCGTCCTGGAACGCCTGTGCCTTCAGGTACGACACCGCCGGGAAATTGCCGGCCTTCACGGCGTCATAGAAGTCGTGGATGTCGTATTCGTGGTTGGCGGGATCAACCGTCTTCGTGCCGGGAACAAAAGTATGGCCGATGGCTGCGACCGAGGTTGGCCGGGCATGGGTCGGGTTGGAAGAAGACGTGAAATACTGGAACCAGGCGTGGTGGGGAATGTAGTCGACTTCGTTCGCGCCGGTGTACGTCGATTGCGTGCTGCGCGCACAACCGGTCGTGCCGTTGGGATTGACGACGGAGAGGTCAAAACCGCCCATGAAGCTGCCCCAGGTGATGCCCGCATCGTTCAGCAGATCGCCGACGCTCTTGGTGTCCATCAACACGGTATCGGTTTTGCTGGAGCAGACGTCATTGCCGGGATCGACGTCGCCGATCATGGTCTTGCCGCCCTGGCCGTCCGGCACGTAGAAGCTGGTCTTTCCGTCGGTGTTGAGGACAAGTTCCATGCCGTTCGTCTGGCCCGACACGGCTTCCAGAGCGCCCGGAGTCGACGGGCCGTAGCCGTCGGTCCACGCATTGTCGCTCATGGCGTAGCGCTGGGCGTAGTTCCAGATCGCGGTGACGGTATTGCCGTCATAGTAGCCCATCACCTGGCCGGTCGTGCCGAACGCACCGGACCCACCGGGCGTGCCCCTGCCGGTGTAGAGGGGGAACAGATCCGCCGCGCCATTATCCTCGGCCTGCTGCTCGGGCGTGTACCCGTGATTCTGGTCAGCTGTGGCCACTTGCGTGAAATCGAGGCGGAAGGGATTGGCGGCGCCGGTTCCGTTCAGCGGATTGAGATTCGGATTGCCGGTGAGCAGGCCGGCATTCTCAACCGTGTTGATGTCGGTCTGCGTACCCTTCCTGGCATGGAATTTTGGTTCGCCGACCGGATTGGCGGCGTGCGGATAGGTCCCGAAGTAATGGTCGAACGAGACATTCTCCTGATAGATGATCACGACGTGCTTGATGGGCGTCGCCGTTGGCTTGGCAAGCGCAATCGAAGTCGCCGTGACAGTCAGCGCCGTGGCGCCAAGCAGGAGCGAAAGCTTTCGCGAAAGCGTCATTGATTTTCCCCCTTTAGGGTTTGCTGCAGCTGCGGTTGACCACCGGCTTCGATGAGACAGTGGCAGGGCTAGTGCGTACCGGAGTTGGTTGGCGGAATGACGATGTTCGGTTGACAGCCGAGAGTCCGTTTGATTTCAGATTCATCACAGCAGGACGACAGCCGGGCCACGTTCTCGATCGCTGCAGGCGCGCTCGACACTTGCGCAACAAAAAGGGCCGGTGCGAACACCGGCCCTTTTCGTATGACTGAGAGCGATTGAACTTCGCTCCCACCCGGAGCGGCTTGCGCCGCTCCGACCTCCCCAGAAGGGGGAGGTGTGGGTGGCCGGGTCGCGCTTCGGCCGGATCGAGTCCGGCCTCGCTGCCCGGCCATGACGGCACTTAGAAGTCCATGTCGCCCATGCCGCCGCCGCCAGGCATGGCGGGGGCTGCGTCCTTCTTCGGACGATCGGCAACCATCGCTTCCGTCGTGATCAGGAGTGCCGCGACCGAAGCTGCGTCCTGCAGCGCGATGCGCACGACTTTCGTCGGGTCGACAATGCCCTTCTCGACGAGATCGACATAGGCTTCCGTCTGCGCATCGAAGCCGAAGGTGTTCGACTTCTGCTCCAGCAGTTTGCCGACGACGATCGACGCCTCGACGCCCGAGTTCTCGACGATCTGGCGGATCGGCGACTGGATCGCCTTGCGGACGATCGAGATGCCGACGTTCTGGTCTTCGTTGTCGCCGGTCAGGCCGTTAAGCGCCTTTGTGGCATAGAGAAGCGCCGCGCCGCCGCCGGGGAGGATGCCTTCCTCGACCGCCGCCTTCGTGGCGTTGAGCGCGTCATCGACGCGATCCTTCTTCTCCTTCACTTCCACTTCCGTGGCGCCGCCGACGCGGATGACGGCCACGCCGCCGGCCAGCTTCGCCAGACGCTCCTGCAGCTTCTCCTTGTCGTAGTCCGACGTGGTCTCCTCGACCTGCTGCTTGATCTGGCCGACGCGGGCCTGGATGTCGGCCTTCTTGCCCGAGCCATCGATGATGGTCGTGTCGTCCTTCGTGATGCGCACCTTCTTGGCGGTGCCCAGCATGTTGACCTTCACGTTCTCGAGCTTGATGCCGAGGTCTTCGCTGATGACCTGGCCGCCGGTGACGATGGCGATGTCTTCCAGCATGGCCTTGCGGCGATCCCCGAACCCGGGAGCCTTCACCGCCGCGACCTTCAATCCGCCGCGCAGCTTGTTGACGACCAGCGTGGCGAGTGCCTCACCCTCGACCTCTTCGGCGATGATGAGCAGCGGACGACCCGACTGCACGACCGATTCCAGGATCGGCAGCATCGGCTGCAGCGAACCCAGCTTCTTCTCGTGGATGAGGATGTACGGATCCTCGAGCTCGGCCACCATCTTGTCGGCATTGGTGATGAAGTACGGGCTGATGTAGCCGCGGTCGAACTGCATGCCTTCGACCACTTCCAGCTCGGTCTCGAGGCTCTTTGCCTCTTCCACCGTGATCACGCCTTCGTTGCCGACCTTGGCCATCGCTTCGGCGATCATCTTGCCGACGCTCTTGTCGCCGTTGGCCGAGATGGTGCCCACCTGGGCGATCTCTTCGTTCGACTTGATCTTCTTCGAGCGCTTCTTGAGGTCGGCCACAACCGCCTCAACCGCCTTCTCGACGCCGCGCTTCAGATCCATCGGGTTCATGCCGGCCGCAACCGACTTGGAACCTTCGCGGACGATCGCCTGGGCGAGAACGGTCGCGGTCGTGGTACCGTCGCCGGCCGCGTCGTTGGTCTTCGACGCAACCTCGCGCACCATTTGCGCGCCCATGTTCTCGAACTTGTCGTGAAGCTCGATCTCCTTCGCCACCGTCACGCCGTCCTTGGTCGAACGGGGAGCGCCGAAGCTCTTCTCGATCACGACGTTGCGGCCCTTGGGGCCGAGAGTCACTTTCACCGCATCGGCGAGAATGTCGACGCCGCGGAGCATTTTCTCGCGGGCATCGGCGCCGAAGCGGACATCTTTGGCTGCCATGTGTTGTCTCCTAACTTCTCAAAATGATGACTGACCGGCCGGGGAACGGAATCACGCGGCCTTTTTCTTCGCAGTAGGGCGGCCCTCGAGGATGCCCATGATGTCGGACTCCTTCATGATCAGGAGTTCCTGGCCATCGAGCTTCACTTCGGTGCCGGACCACTTGCCGAACAGCACGAAGTCACCCGCCTTCACTTCCGGGGTGACGCGCTTGCCGTTCTCGTCGAGGGCGCCAGGGCCGACGGCGACGACTTCGCCTTCCTGCGGCTTCTCCTGGGCGGTGTCGGGGATGATGATGCCGCCGGGGGTCTTCTGATCCTCCTGGACGCGGCGGACGACCACGCGGTCGCCAAGCGGGCGGAATTTCATTGGGGATGTCTCCTCAAACACTAAGTTTTCCAAGGACTTGGATGACGCAGCAGCACTCGCCAAAGGCGAGTGCCAACAGGCTGGCCGGGATTTATGCGCACAGTCGTCTAAGGTCAAGGGGGTAGGCACGCCGCCGCCTGGATATGCGCCCGAATGAAGGGGGGCGCGAAATAAAGTTATAAGGCCATGCTTGAGCTGCATGGCGCGGGGAGAGGGCGGCTTTTGGCCCTCGAAGAACGCGGCGCCGTCCCCATTTCAGGTTGGCGCTCGGGGAGGGGCGGACCAATGGGGAATGGGCTCGGTTCACACCTGCCTTTGCTGACGACCATCGCCTTCGTGCTTCATATCGCGGGCGGAACCATCGGCCTTGTCTCCGGGACCATCGCGCTTTTCTCCACAAAGGGCGGAAAGGTGCATCGCGCGGCCGGCAACGTCTTCTTCGTGTCGATGCTGGTGATGGCGGCACTTGCCGCCTACCTCGGATTTGTGATGCCGGGGCAACTCGTCAACGTCTTCATTGCGGTGTTCGCGACCTATATGATCGTGACCGCCTGGATGACGGTTCACCGGAAGGAAAACCAGACCGGGGCGGCCGAAAAAATCGCGCTTGGCGTGGCTCTCATTCTGTGCGCGCCTTTCGTGATCCTTAGCTTTCAGGTGGCGACCGGCATGACGCCATTGTTCAAGAGCGCGGTTCCCATCGAGGGGCCGGTGCTCATTGCGCTCTACGGCTTCACGTCGGTCCTTGTGATTGCGGCGCTTTCGGATGCCAAGGTGGTTTTCGCCGGCGGCATTTCCGGCGCGCCGCGCATCGCGCGCCATCTCTGGCGCATGTGCCTCGGGCTCACCATGGCCGCAGGCTCCGCCTTCACCAACGGATTGCCGCGGCTGCTTCCCGGGCCGATCCATGTCACGACGATCGACTTCCTTCCGCAGTTCGTGCCGCTGATCCTGATGGTATTCTGGCTCATTCGCGTGCGCTTCACCGGGTGGTACCAGAAGAGTGCAGCGCCACGGGTCGTTCCGATTCCAACGTGAGGGGAGGTCCGCCGTGACCGAAGTCTCGATGGTTCGTCTCTATATCCTGCGTGCGATGTACGCGGTGATGGGCTTCGCGCTGGGCTACCAGCAGTTCCCGCAGTTCTTTCATCATCCGCAGTGGGCGCTGACGAGCGGCGTGGTCCATAGTTTCTTCGCGGCGCTTGCTGCGCTCTCGCTGGTGGGAATCTTCTATCCGCTGCGCATGCTCGCCGTGCTCGTATACGAACTGTTGTGGAAATCCATCTGGCTGCTGGGCGTCGCGTTGCCGTTGTGGCTCGGCAACCAGCTCGATCCGGACACCCGGCGAATGTTCTATGAGAGCATTGGCGTGGTGATCCTGATTCCGATCATTCCCTGGCGCTATCTCTTCCGAAGGCCTGCCGATCCATGGCGGTTCGGCGGGCACCGGAAGGCCATTCCGGTGGCGGCAGAATAGCCAGCGCCGTCTGTTGCCTTTTGACAGCATTCCGGCCGCAATCCGTCACCGGCTGCCCGCCAATCGCCGCAATCTGCGTTAAGCTCCGTTAGGGATGGTGGGAGGAGTTGCTGTGTTGAGCCTGCTTTGGATTGCCGTGCCGGCGGCGGTGGCCGTGATCGGCGCATTCATTTTCCTGCGCGGATTCGGGCATCTGGGCTCAGGCAGCCCCGGCAAGGGAACCGCCCATATCGCGGTGGGCGCGCCGATCACGGTCATCGGCCTGGCGCTCAGCCTGCTCGGCTTCAACTCCATGACCTTCGAGCGCCTGACCCACGAAGGCCCGGTCGCGGACGTGCGGGTGAAGGCAATCGATCCGGCCAAAAGCCTCTATCAGGTTTCGATCACGCGGCTGGACGGACCCAAGCTCACGCAGGTCTGCAATGTGCAAGGCGACGAGTGGGACATGAGCGCGCGCGTGCAGAAGTGGAAGCCGTGGGCGAACGTGATGGGGCTCGACTCGACCTACCAGCTCGATCAGGTGACCAACCGCTACTTCAATGCCGAACGCGGCAACGGCAAGCCGATCACGGCCTGCGATCTCAAAGGGCCGCCGCCGGACGTGAATTCCTGGGTGCCGAAGTCGTGGCTGTTCTGGATCGTCGATCATGCGTACACGGAGGATCGCAAGTTCGGCTCGGCCGCCTTCATGCCGCTGGCCGATGGCGCGACCTATCGCGTGGTGATCACGCAATCGGGCTTGAATTCGTTTCCCACCAACGACGTCGCGCAGAAGGCGAACGCCGCGCGGCCCTGAGGCCTACCAGCGGATGATGAGCTCATTGCCGCGGAACTCGAACGACTTCATGCGCTTGAGGAACGCCATGCCCAGCAGCGAGGTGTGCATCTCCGCGCGGTTGATGGACACCGAGACGTTCCACAGTTGGACGGGGCCGATGTTCAGGCGATCCAGTTGATAAGGCGCGCTGGCGCCTTCGCCGTTCGCGGTTTCGGTGCCGCGCAGAAAATGGAGTGACGCGGTGTTGACGCCCAATCGCCGCGCGTCCGAGGGCGCGAGCACGATGTCGGTCGCGCCGGTGTCGACGAGAAAGCGGATGCGGATTCCGTCGGCGGTGCCGTAGACGTGGTAATCGCCATTGTCGTCCTGCACGAGCGTCATGCTGTGGTCGCCGCTTGCCACCGGATCGGATGGCAGGAATTCGGACTGGATGCGCGTGCCGAGGCCCGACAGGTCGTCGCGCAGCGCGTAGCCGATCACCAGCACCGCGAGGATCACGACCCAGATGGCGACGTTGCGCGCCGCTTCGGCGAACTTGATCTGCCGCCCGAAAATGACACCGGCTGACACCAGCGCCAGCAATGCGATGGAGCGCGCCAGCCACGGCATGTCCTGATCGCTCACCGAATTGGGGAACAGCCGCGTGAGCTCCAGAATGCCGACGGCGCCGGCCAGCACGAGCGCCACCCACAACAAAAGCCGGTGTGTTCGCGGCCGCGGCTCCGGTGCGGGCGGCGTCGGGCGCGCCCAAGGGTTCGGGGAATCGCTCACTTCGCGTTGGGGTCCGGCTGGTGCAGGCCGAGAATATTGCCGTCCGGGTCCTTGATGTAGGCCTGATAGCCGACACCGGGGATCGCCATCTTCGGCAGCGCGACGGTCGCGCCATTGTCGAGCGCCTTGGCCAGCGTGTCATCGACAGACGCGACACCAAGCGAGCAGACGAAGGCACTGACCGGACAATTGGCGGCCGGCTTCTCGCCCATGCGTTTCACCATGCCGCCATTGATTCCGTCGCCGCTGCCGGTGTCGAAGATCCAGTAGTTGAATTCCGGGATGTGGCGGACATTCCAGCCGAACACCTGCGCGTAGAATTTCGCCATCGTCTCCGGATCGGTGGCGTGGATCTCGAAATGGACGGGACGGTTCACTGAAGCGCTCCTCTAGCTTGCAGCCGCCGCATCGGCATCAAACGCCATGATTGTGGCGCTTCCCGCCTGGATGCGTTCGAACAGCATGGCGCATTCCGGCATCATGCGTTCCATCCAGTAGCGGGCGCAGTTCAATTTGCCATTATAGAGCGCAGCATTGCCGCCGCCGGCCGCGAGTTTCGTCTGCGCCAGCTTTGCCATGCGCGCCCACATCCAGCCTACGACCACGATGCCCATCAGGCGGAGATAGTCGGTCGCGGCCGCACCCGCATCGTTCGGGTTCTGCAATCCATGCTGCGCCAGCCACAGCGTCGCCTGTTGCAGCGTATCGAGACCGCGCTGCACCGGCTTCACGAACGGCGCCATCGCATCGTCGCCATTGTCTTTCAGCCAGCCGCCGATCTGACCGAGCAGGGCCATCGGCGCAGCTCCGCCCTTGCGGCCCAGCTTGCGCCCGACGAGATCCATGGCCTGCACGCCATTGGCGCCTTCGTAGGTCTGGTTGATGCGCCCGTCGCGGACGAACTGCTCGACGCCGTTGTCGCGGATGTAGCCGTGGCCGCCATAGCACTGCATGCCGAGATTGGCCGCCTCGAACCCCATGTCGGTGAAGAAGGCCTTGATCACCGGCGTCATCAGATCGGCCAGCAGCCCGGCGGCATCCTTGTCGGGCCGCGACGAGCTTGCGATCGACATGTTCAGCGCCGTCCACATGGCGACGGCGCGCGCGCCTTCGACGAAACTGCGCGAATGCAGCAGCATGCGCCGCACATCGGGATGCACGATCTCGAGATCGGCCGGCTGATCGGGCTCCTTCGGTCCCGTGAGTGCATGGCCGACGCGGCGGGTCAGCGCATACGCCAGTCCGTTCTGGTAGGCGATTTCGCCGATGGCGACACCCTGCACGCCGACGCCGAGGCGCGCGGCGTTCATCATGCCGAACATGCCCGCCATGCCGGCCGAGGCATGAACCTTTTCGCCCGGTTTCGGTGGCGTGGGCTTCGGACCCAGACGCCAGGCAATCGCATCGTCGAAATTGAGCACGCAGGTCGCCTGCGCCTTGATGCCCATCTTCTTCTCGATGCCGCCCGTCGACACGCCGTTGCGCGCCCCCATCTTGCCGTCTTCGCCGACGAGGAATTTCGGCACCATGAAGAAATTGACGGTGGAGAGATCGTCGTGGATCTGGCCGTTCTCATCCGGGATCTTGGCGATCACCATGTGGATGATGTTGTCGGCGAGGTCGTGATCGCCGCCGGAGATGAAAATCTTGGTGCCTGTCATGCGGTAGGTGCCGTCCGGCTGCTCGACCGCGCGCGTTTTCATCAGCCGCAGATCGGTGCCGCATCCGGCCTCGGTGAGGCACATGGTGCCGGACCACTCGCCCGACACCATTTTCGGCACGATGTGTTCCTTCATCCATGGTGCGCCGGTGGCGTAGAGCGCGCTGTAGGCCGCGCTCGTCAGGCCGGGATACATGGCGAAGGACTGGTTGGCGCTCATGGCCATCTCGGTCATGGCGATGGTAATGATTCCCGGAAGTCCCGATCCGCCGACATCCTCCGGCGCGCCAAGGCCGCCCCAGCCGGCTTCGCAAAACTGCTTGTAGGCTTCGGGAAATCCTTTCGGCGTCCGCACCACGCCATTCTCGAAATGGCAGCCTTCCTCGTCGCCCGACTGGTTGATCGGATGCAGCACGTCTTCGCAGAACTTGCCGGCGTTGGTGAGGATGTCGTCGACGAGATCGGCCGACATTTGATCGAAGCGGGGCAGGTCGGTCTGCTTCTCGACCTCGAACAATTCGTGCAGCAGGAATTTGTAGTCGTCGACAGGCGCGCGATAGATGGGCATGGGATTCCCCAAGGGAAGCGAGCGTGGATTTAGGCCTATCGGCCATAAAGAATAAAGGGGCGGACGCAATGGTCCGCCCCTCTACGCCCTCCAAAAGGATGGCTCAGATCAGGTCGCGCAGCGTCAGCTTGACGTTTCGCGATTCGCTGCCGTGCCTGATCGTGAGCGTGACGACCGTACCAGGCGGATCGGTGCGCAGGCGCTCGCGCAAATCATAGAGCTTCACGCTCGACGCGGGTTTTCCATCGACGCTGGTGATGATGTCGTCCTTGACGATGCCCGCCTGGTCGGCCGGCCCGCCTTTGGTGACATCGACCACCTTGAGACCATCCTTCGCGGCGTTAATCCACATGCCGGAACGATCGAAGGTGTCGAGGTCAGGAATGGAACCCGCGATCGGCTTGAAGTAGATCGTATTGTGATCGTAGTCGAGGGTCACGATGAACCGTTTGAGGATTCCCGCGCCGACATTGTTGGGGAACGCTTCGGCCGCGCCGGCGCCGCCCTTGTCGAGGCTGAACATCGTGAGCGGACGTTCGATGACGACGTCGCCGAGCTTCAGCGTGCCGCCGCGGAACACAAAGCTGCGCGTCGGTCCGCCGACGCCCCAGCCGCTCATCGCTTCCGTGCCACCTTTCACCCGCGCGCGAATATTGTGCTTCGCCGCGAACGGGCCACTGAGTTCCAGTGGCGTGCGGGCGCCGGTGTCGATGCCAAAACGGCCTGGAATACCGTCGTAGGAGCCCAGCACCTCCGGCCACTGATGATAGAAGCGGATCGGCACCGGCGTGCCCGCATCCTTCGGGTCGAAGTGCCGCTTGTCGATGAACGTGAGGGTATGCTTGCCGTAATCGATGCGGGTGACGAAACGGTCAAAGAACTCGTAACCGATCATGCCTTCTTCATCAATTCCCTCGACCTGCTTCGACGTGAAGTCGAACACGGTCACCGGCTGGTTCGTCATCGACGCACCGCCAACCTGCAGCGATTGCACGGTTGCCGCACCGCTCGTCACAACGGCATCGCCGCCGCCCGTCATGCTGAGGGTGCCCTTGGGCCGGATGCCCAGCGCCTTCGCCGCGGTCGGGCTGATGATGCTGTGGCCGCCGGTATCGAACAGGAAAACGAACGGACCTTTCCCGTTCACCTTCACCTCGGCATAGATGTGGTTGTTCAGGAGCCGGAACGGCACCGTCGTTTCGTGGGCGCCGCCGGCGATCGAATAATCGGTGAGATGTTGCTTTGGCTTGGCGAAGGCCGATGCCGGTTGGGTCGGCAGGAACGCCGCGTGCGTCAGCGTGTAGGTCTGGCGATTGTTGGCACCGCTTCCGTCATCGACGATCTGTTTGCGCGCGATCTGCACGCCGTCGATTGGCGCGTAATCGGAGAAGAAGGTGGTGATGTTGACCGTGCCCTGGACTTCGCGCGTGCGGGCGAGGAGATGCGTCTTCGAATCGAACCACGCTTCGATGGCGGTGCCATCCTTCGGCGTCACCTTCAGCACGTCGTATGTAGCGCCGCCCTCCGTCTTCTGCTCCAGGCTTTCGATCTGCGCGCCGCCGCGGTCGGCATGCCACCACAGATTCCGGTCGACATAGGATTCGGTGATGGCGAGCGGAACCACGTCGCCGCCGCCCTGGTCCGTGATCGTGCCGGAGGTTTCCCTCTCCCACACACGCCCGTCACTGAGGCCTTCCGCGCCGCTGTTGGGCGGAATGTCATAGACATCGACGAACGCGCCGCCGCGCAGATCTTCGAGAGTGGACGTCTTTCCGGTCAGGCCCTGGCCGGAGTAGCCATATTCGAGCTTCAGCGCCCGTTTGGAATCCCATGCCTTGCCGGCCGTGGCCGCCTTGTTGGCATCGAGGAGTTCGGAAGGGGTCGCGGCGAAGGCCGGAAGGGCAAGGGTGGATGCAGACAGGAAAAGGGCCAAGGGAAGCCGACGCATGGGGTCTCCAGATGAAAAGGGGCGTGAGCGGCCCGACAACCGCTCGCGCCTTGTCTATCAGATCAGGTCGCGCAGCGTGACCTTCAGGTCCTTGGTCTCGTTGCCGCGCTTCACGGCGAACGTCACGACCGTGCCTGCTGCTTCGTCGCGCAGCTGCCGCCGCAGTTCGTATACTTTCAGGCCCGTCGCAGCCTTGCCGTCCACGGCCGTGATGATGTCGCCCGCCTTCAGGCCTGCGGCTTCCGCCGGTGCCGTCGCGGTCACGTCGATCACCTTGAAGCCGGCCGGATCGGCGTTCAGCCACAACCCGGCGCGGTCGAACGTGTCGATGTCGGCGACTTCCGTGGCGATCGGCTTCAGGTACATCGTCGCGTGCTCGTAGTCGAGCGTGACGACGTAGCGCTTCAGCACGCCCGCGCCGATGTTGCCGGCCAGCGACGCATCGGTGAACGCACCCCCGCGGTCGGTGGAGATTTCCGCAACGGGATGGGCGATGGTGAACGGGCCGATCGTCAGCGGCGCGCCGCGCATGACGATGGCATGCGATGGTCCGCCGATGCCCCATCCGGTGACGCCGCGCACGCTCTTCGCGCCTTCGGCTGAAATCCCGTTCTTCGTCGCGAACGGACCGTTGAGCGTCAACGACACGCGTGAGCCGGTGTCGACCGTGAAGCTTCCCTTGTGTCCGGCATAAGTGCCGTCAACCGCGATGCCGTTGCCGTAGAAGACAAACGGGATACCGGTGCCGGCATCCTTCGCATCGAACTTCTTGGGGTCGATCAGCGTGATGGTCCTGTTGCCATAATCCACGCGCGTGACGAAGCGGCGGAAGGTTTCGAATCCGACCATGCCCTGCTGCGGGAAGCCTTCGACATCCGATAGCTGGTCGATCGGCGCGACCGGAAACACCTGGTCCTTCACCGTGGCGGCACCGATATCGAGCGACTTCACCTTGGTGAGGCTGATGTCCATGTGGCCTTCGCCGGCACCGTTGCCTTGCATATGGCCTTCCGTGGAAAGACCCAGCGCCTGTGCGGTGTGCGGCGTCACCAGATTCACGCCGCCCGTGTCGAAGATGAAAGTGAACGGCTTCCCGTTCACCGCGACGTCCGCATAGATATGATTGTTGATCAGCTGGAAAGGAACGGTCGTTTGTGCGGCCCCGCCGGCGATCGAGAAGTCAGCCACCTTGTTCGCGGGCATCGCGTAGGCGCTGTCCGGCTGCGCGGCCAGGAACGTCACCGACGTGATGGTGAGGTTTTGATCGTACTTGGCATCGCCGATGCTGATTTTCGTCGCATAGGGGAATTGGACGCCGTTCACGGGGCGGTAATCGGAAAGCGTGGTCGTGACCATCTGCGGCCCCTGCGCTTCCACGATCTTCGAAAGCAGATGCGTCTTGGTATCGAACCAAGCGTCGAAATTCTTGCCGCCTTTCGGTGTGATGGTCAGGACATCGAAAGTCGCACTGCCTTCGGTTTTCTGACCATCGTCGACGACGGCGGCGCCGCCGAAGCCGGGCTGCCACCACAGATTGGCGCGGCGGTAACCGTCGTTCACGGAGAGCGGGCGGGCGTCGCCGCCATCCTGCTGGGTCACTGTGCCGGAGGGATCGCGGGCCCAGGCGTGGGCTCCGTCATAGCCTTGAGCCTGCGTGGCGGGGCCAACCGCCATGTCATCGGCCCAGCGGCCGCCGGCGAGGTCATCGATCGAAACGACCTTTCCCGTCATGCCCTGTCCGGAATAGGAGTATTCGAGTTTGGCGGCGGCCTTGCCGCTCCAGGCGTTGCCGGCCGTCGCGGCCTTGTTGGCCGCAAGAATATCCACCGGCGACGCCGCGAGCGCCGGGGTGGCGCAGCCAAGCAGAAGCGCCGTCGAAATCAGGATTTTGCTCAAAGGAATTCCTCCGTCTAATCCGGCTGGACGTGGGACGGGCAGACTAGCAGGTCAATATGCGTTTTTCACATGGAAGCCATGTCGCTGCCCTTGCGGCCTTGCTGTTTGTTGTGCCGGTCGCTGGCAAAGCGGCCGATCAGCCGCATCGGATCGTCTCAGCTTTTCTGTGTACGGATGAATATGTGTTCCGGCTGGTGCCGCGCGAACGCATTGCCGCGCTTTCCTATCTTGCTGCCGACACACATCCGGTTGTCTCCACCATTGCCGATCGCGTGAAGGGCATTCCGCTCGTTCATGAGACGGCGGAAGAGGTGCTGTCGCTGCATCCCGACCTGGTGGTGACGTACGCCGGAACGGCAGTGAAGATGCAGCAGCAATTGCAGCGCGCCAGCGTTCCGATTCTGGAAGTGCCGTGGGCGCAGTCGCTGGCCGATGTGCGTCGCATCACGCGAATGCTCGGCAACAGGTTCGATGAGTCCGAGCGCGCTAACGGACTGCTCACAGAGATGGATACGCGGCTGGCGGATGCGAAACGCAAAGCTGCATCTCCGCCCGTGCGAACGCTTGTTTATGAAGCCAATGGCTATGTCACCGCTGGCGGCGTATCCGACGAAATTCTCTCCGCCGCCGGTTTGCAGAACATGGCGCCACGACTCTCGCTGACCCGATCCGGAACATTGCCGGTGGAAAGCGTGCTGACTGTTTCGCCTGAGCTCCTGATCCTGAATGACAACGGCAGGCTTCCGCCCGCGCGCGCAAATTTGGTGCTGAGCCATCCGGCTCTGGCGGCACTGCGCGGTCATGCACTGGTGACCCGATTCGCTTTGACTCCGCTGCTTTGCCCAGGGCCGTGGTCCGTCGACGTCGCGGCCCCGCTCGCCGGCTTGGGACGCCAGGCACGCGCGCTTGCGACTCGCGCCCCGGCTCCGTAAGAGCCGAATTCCATCCGGGAGCGGGCATGCCGCACGGCGCAAGAGAAACGGGACTGACACTGGCGTTGGCCGGCTTGGCCCTGCTGTGCGCGCTTGCCTCGTTTCTGCTTGGCCCATCTCATCTGAGTGCCGGACAGGTTGTGAGCGGATTGTTCGCACCGCACGGCATGGCCAGCGTGATCGCACGCGAGATCCGTTTGCCGCGGGCCTTGCTTGGACTGCTTGTCGGCGCGGCGCTCGGCGCGAGCGGTGCGGCACTTCAGGGATTGTTCCGCAATCCGCTCGCCGAGCCCGGTGTCACCGGCGTGGCCTCCTCGGCCGGTCTCGGCGCAGTGGTCGCGTTCTATTTCGGACTCGTAAGCTTGAGCCCGCTGTTCCTGCCGGCGCTTGCTGTTGTTGGCGCCCTGGTGGCCGCGGCTATACTTTTTATCTTGTCGCGCGCTGGAGCGGGAATGGTCGCCCTGGTCCTTGGCGGCGTTGCCGTCGCAAGCTTCGCAACGGCGCTGACGGCACTGGCGCTGTCGCTTTCGCCCAATCCGTACGCCATGAGCGATATCGTCGTCTGGATGATGGGCGCCTTGAAGGATCGCACGCTTGGCGATGTCGTATTTACGGCGCCACTGGTTCTGATCGGAATCCTGTTGCTGCTCACGACAGCCCGCGGGCTCGATGCTTTCACGCTGGGCGAGGAGGCGGCACACAGTCTTGGGATCGATGTCCACAGCCTGCGCCGGCGCGTTGTCGTGGGCGTGGCGTTTGCCACCGGTGCCGCGACAGCGGCCGCTGGTGCGGTGAGTTTCGTCGGTCTGGTGGTGCCGCATCTGTTGCGGCCCTTCTATGGATATGCGCCGTCGCGTTTGATCCTGCCCTCGGCACTTGGCGCGGCGGCCCTTGTTTGCGCCGCCGACATTGCCGTGCGCCTGATCTCGCCGGACGAAAAGCTGCCGTTGGGCGTGCTGACGGCGCTCCTTGGCGCGCCGTTCTTCGTCTGGCTGATCCTCCGCATGCGGAGGGAGACATGACCGCGCTGGCATTCGACAACGTCTCGGCTTCGTATGGCGGCACGCCCGTGCTGCACAACGTTGCCGCCACGATACGCGCTGGTGCGGTGACCGGACTTGTGGGCCCGAACGGTGCCGGCAAGACCACCTTGTTGCGTTTGGCAATCCGCTGGCTGAAGTCCGACGCCGGCGCGATCTCTGTGCTCGACCGGCCGCTGGCGGAGTGGTCAGCACAAGCGCTGGCACGCGCCGTGTCCTACCTTCCGCAGGAAGCCGATGCGCATTGGCCGATCGGCGCCACCGAACTCGTTGCGCTGGGACGGATGCCCTATCGGCGCCCGCTGGCGCCGCCGTCGCGGGAGGATACGCGGATCGTGCAGGAAATGCTCGCACAGTGCGACGCGGCGGAATTCGCCGAGCGGCGGATGGACGAGCTGTCGGCGGGCGAGCGGGCACGTGTTCTTCTGGCCCGAGCGCTCGCCGTTCAGGCGCCGATCCTGCTCGCCGACGAGCCGGCCGCGTATCTCGATCCGGCGCACCAGCTCCGCCTGATGGAGTTGCTGCGGGCCGAGGCAGTGCGCGGGACGGCCGTGGTCGTAACGCTGCACGATCTTTCACTGGCGTCGCGGTTCTGTGATGAGGTGATTGTCCTGCATGAAGGTGCCGTCGCGGTTCAGGCTGAACCGGCGCTTGCGCTCGACGATGCACATCTGGAAAAAATCTTCGGCGTCCGCGCCATCCGCGTCGACGGCATCGTCGTTCCGCAGGAGCGGAGCGCGCCATGATGGAGAGTGAGATACATGCCCAAGCACAAGCATGATGATGACGACGGCGATCATCATTACAAGCGCCAATTGCGTGACCTTCAGATCGAACTCGTCAAGCTCCAGCGCGAGCTGATCGCCAGCAATGCGCGCGTGCTCGTCATCCTCGAAGGCCGCGATGCGGCCGGCAAGGACGGCACGATCAAGCGATTGACGGAGCATATGAGTCCGCGGGAAACGCGCGTGCACGCGCCGGGCAAGCCGTCGGACCGCGAGGAGACGGAATGGTACTTCCAGCGCTTCGTGCCATTCCTGCCGGCAGGTGACGAGTTCGTCGTGTTCAACCGTTCCTGGTACAACCGCGCCGGTGTGGAGCGCGTGATGGGCTACTGTACCGAGGCGCAAGCCGAGCGGTTCCTGGAGTCGGTCGTGCCCTTCGAGGAAATGCTGATTCGCGACGGCATGGCGATCCGCAAATACTATCTCGACATCTCGAAAGCCGAGCAGAAGAAGAGGCTGGCGGACCGCGAGGACGATCCGCTGAAACAATGGAAGGTATCGCCGGTCGATGAAGCAGCGCAGAAGAACTGGAAGGCCTACAGCAAGGCCCGCGACGAAATGTTTGCGCGCACATCGCATGCAGCCGCCCCCTGGAAGGTCATATCAAGCGATGACAAGAAGCCAGCGCGCCTCGCGCTGATCGGCGATCTTCTCAGGAGCTTTTCGTACAAGGGGAAGTCGAAATCCGCGATCCAGCCGGATGAGAACGTTGTGTTCGAATGGTATGCGGGGGCGAAGCTGGCGCCGTAGGCGTGCCCCCTAGTGCCGATCAACGCGCTAGTGTCTGCGGCGTCACTCGAACTTGGCAATGACCGGATCGGCGCGGCGGACCGTGCCGCTTTCGATGAAGTCCGCGACAAAATCGGAGGCTGGTGCGTGGCGGAGTTCGGCCGGCGAAAGAAGCAGGCAGTCTCATCTGATCGCTCCGTAAGTCTTTGGACGGAAGAATCTCTGGAAAAACAGCCGATTAGCCGGTACGCGTGCGCCGGGCGCTGCCGAGGGCGGAAGCCAGTGTCCGCGTCTCCAGCACGGAGGCGGTCGCGTCGCGCGCCGCCAACAGCACCTTGCGAATGGCGCAAGTGGCTTCGTCCGTGCAGTCATGACAGCGATGGTAGGCGGTGACGCTGACACAGGGGCTCAGTGCGAGCGGTCCGTCGGTCTCGCGAATGATGTCCGCGAAACTGATGTCTTTGGCCGGGCGGCCGAGCATGTAGCCGCCGGAACGGCCACGCAGGCTTCTGAGGATGCCGCGGCGCTTGAGATCAAGCAGGATCTGCTCGAGAAATTTTCGCGGCACATCCGCTTGGCGCGCGATGTCCGCGATCATCATGGGCTCGTTCTCGCCTTGCTCCGCCAGCACGAGCAGGGCTCGAAGCGCATAGCGGCCTTTTTGAGAAAGCATCCGACACCTCTTAATCCCCATTTGTTCTATCGTGATTTGGAGAGGCGGTGCAAGCGATGCTGGCCGGCCGGATTTCGGCCGGGCACAGCAGGGTAAACGAGGCGGACTAACTCTGCGGCTTCTTCTTGCGGCGGCGCTCTTCTTCGTCGTTCGAGAGGTCCGAGAACCCAATGACCTCCACGGAGATGATCGACGGCGCATTCGCGTTTCGCGCGCCCGAGAAGGCCTGGGCTGCCTGCTCGGCGGCCGCAGACGCGGCGCTGCCGCTCGTCTGCGCGCCGACATCCACGGCGGCGGCCGCCGGAACACCGAACGAGCTGCCGCCGACGCTGAAGTTCTCGGCGTTGGCAACGGCCAGGGCGGCCACGTAAAGGTTGCCGGCGACGCGTACGCCCGCATCGCCCGCGTCTACTGTCCCGCGCGGCGCGATCAGGAACACGTCCGGAGCCGGCACGCCCGGGGCGGGTTCGAATGCCGCAATGCCCGCGCCGCTCACGCCGCTCGCCGAATCGAGTTCGCTGAAGAGATCTTCGTCGACCCGCACGATGACGGGCGGGAAGTTCGCAGCGGTTTTGGGGCCTTGGCCGGCGTTCAAGTCGCCGTTTGAAGACCACATCGCGATGTCGCCGCCGTCCTCGGTGAAGAGCCGGCTCTGGTTGAGCAGGAAGTCCGTGTCGGTGAAGGTGTCGATGGAGCCGCCGCGCAAAGTCAGGATCCCTTCGAAGCCAATCGGGATTGCGGTGATTGTCGAGGGCAGGGGTACATTGCCGATGTTGCCCAAGAAGAGGCGGCCGCCATCGTATGTCCGGCGCGCAGCCTGTTCCGATGTGCGAACGGTCGAACCCGCGAGAACCCGGCCGCCCGGTCCGAGAATATAGATGTCGCCGCCCCAGTCGGTCTGGATAGTCGCCAACCGCAGATCGAGGTCGCCGGTTTCGACAGGCTGATTCGAGCCGTTGCTTCCACCTGTGAGATCATTCTGCGTGTAGCCGAGCGAGGCAGGGAACAGCAGGTTTATCGCCTGGTAGCCGCGAGCGTATTGCTTGAATGACGGTCCGGTCGGAATCGAGGTCTGCGTCAGTTCGTTGAAGTAGACGTCGCCGACCATGAACACGCGCTGCGTCAGGTCCGGCAGCGTCTTGAACGCGTCATACGCCTGCTGGAAGTCGACATTCGTGGTTCCGTACAGAGCCTTGAGGACAGAAGCCTCGTGCGCCTTCATCCAGTCGATCAGGATCGGTGCGTAGATGGGCCGGCTGCGATCCGGAACCAAATTGCCGTTCGCATCGTGCACCTGCACAAACAGATAGCCGCTCAGATTCGGAAGGTTGGCCGGATCGAGATAATAGTCGCGCAGGGCATCGAAGTCCTGCCCTTTGCCGACGCCGAACTCGACGAACAGGCTCGCTCCAGTTGATGCGAGCCATGGGTTCCAGTCGTTGCCGACAGACACGATGCCGCCTGCGTAAACCTCTTCGACGCCCTGGTCGATATTGCCGAACGACCTGACGAAGCCGTCGGTGACGGCTGAGTTGAGGAACGGTCCCGCGTCGCGGCCGGCTTCGAGGAAGAAGGACCCCGGGCCACCGATGATGAAGGTGTTGCCTTGCACGGCCGCCTCGGGTGCGCCAAGCGTGTCGGACGTCGAAAGGACTGGTTGCACCAGTTCTGTGGTCGCGGTGATGTCGCGGCCGGCAACGATGCGCGTGATGTCATCGGGCGAAAGATTCTGGCCGAAGAACATCATGTTCACGATATCGCGACCCGCACCGACACGCGTCTGCTTGGGCACCGCGAGAATCATGTCGAGGATGTCGTTTCCGGCGTAGATGCGGTTCGGTACGGGATCGTTCAAATGCGTGGCGATGCGATTGTGCAGATTTTGCCGCTGCACTTCAGTTGTACTCGGCAGAACACCGGGAAACAGAAACGCGCGGCCGCTCAGGACGCCGGTCTCGTTGGCCGAGAATATCGAGAAGACACCCGGCAGGATGCCGGGATCGCCATCTTCCATGCCGATGACGGTGGGTAGAATGTTGTCCGCAGCGGCTAGCTGAAGCTCGCCGAGTGGGCTGGGATACAGGATGACGCCATTGGCCTGGCCGCTTCCACCGGTTCCAATGGTGATGTCACCGGTCAACGAGTAAGCGCCGAGCGATCCCGGATAAACAGCGCTGAGCGTGTTTTGCATCGCCACGGCGGTGCCCGGCGTCAGCACATCGCCGCCGAAATTGTCGATGGTGACGGCGCCGTTCGCCAGCAGCGATACGCCTGCATCGGCAGAGTAGAAACCGCGATCGTCCAGGTTTTCCGTAACGTTGCCGCTCGGCGCCCCGACACCGAGTGCTGCAATGCCTTGAATCTGGATCGAGCCGCCGGCCGTGACATCCACGACCGCATCCGTGAGCCTCAGGCGCAATTCATTCTGCTGTGAGGTGTCCAGACTGGTCTCGATTGGCCCTGCGCTCTCGATGTTACCGAGCGCGGAGATGAGGCCCGCGCCGGAAGCGATATCAAAGCGGCCACCCAGGATATTGCCGTCGGCACGGACGTTCACGTCGCCGCCGCCGAAGGTCAACAATGCCAGGGTCGGCAACTCGGACCCACGCTGCACATGGGCCGTCGTTACGGAAGTTGTGTCGACCACCGACAAGTCAGACACATCACCTCCGGCCGATATGGAGATATCGCCACCGCCAAGTGCACCCACGCCGTCGGTGAAGAGCTGCGGATTGATCATGATGTTCGCGAATTGACCGATTGAGCCGGTTCGCCACGCCTGGTCGCCGGTTCCGATCCACGTGTAGGGGCTCAGATCGAAGAATTTGTTTATGCGTTCCGTCTGCCAGACATCGCGCCGGCCGAGCACGTTCCCTCCCGCTGTGATCGTGATGTCACCGCCACCTTCGGCATACACAGGGTTTGTAATGAGCACGCCGGCAAAGCCAGCCGTGCCGGAATCGCCCCCGGCCCCGTAGAGGTAACCATTCGTCACCAGCGGGTCGAACAGGAAGTCCGCATTCGAAGCGAACTGCGACGGGTCCAGTGTGACGGTCAGGCCGCTGAGCGCATCGACGAATACGCGTGGCGTCGGATCGACCAAGTGCCCTGCGGTGTAGACCGACGTGCCGCCGACCTGCAGTTGTTCTTTGTCTCCGTTGATGCCGCGGAACGTCACCGGGCCATTGGTCAAATCGACATTGCCGGCTGCGGCAAGGTCAATACTACCGGTGCCGGTGCGAACGAGGGTGCGCGCGTCCGCATTGGTCTGCTTGGTAATGATCGTCGGCTTTGGCGCTTTGTACTCGCCGGCGAAATTCTGGAAATTGGGCAGGAGCTCATTGGCCATGAACTGCGCTGCGAGTGTCAGCGTCGTCGAAAGCGCGGCTGGCCCGCTCTTCCCCTGGAAGATCTGGAAGTCTCCGGGCGCAAAATAATTGTCCGCCGCATTGACGATGAAATTGATGAAATCGTCCGGCGCCGCCTGAAAGCTGATCAGCGTATAGGAGTTCGGATCGAGCGCGGCGTTCTCGCCGAGAATGGCCTGGTACCATTCGTCTGCCGTCAGATCCTGCGAGCCGAGCCCAAGCAACAGCGTTCCGCTGAATTGCGAAGAGGCTCCGTCCTTGGAAGCGGCATAGCTGTAATTGTCGTCGCCTTCGACGACGAGATTGCCGGTCGCGCCGGGACGAATGCGCAGGGGATCGACGCTTGGCGTCCCCGCCGAAGAGCCGGTGAGATCCGCGCCTGCAACCAGGCGGTAGGACGTCGATTCAATGGCGCGGCTATCGATCTCCGGGAACATCTGCGCGCTGCCGAGCGGATCACCGGTGCCGTCTTGCAGAGAACCGACGGCGGCCGGCGAATTGGCCGCCTCACTGTACGGCGCCGGATCGAAGAGAAGCCCCAACAGACCTGAAGTGCCGGGAATCGGCACTGAAACGTAACCGGTGGTCGGCAATGAACCGAGCTGCGACCAGTCGAGGACGCCTGAGCAATTGAACGGAATGCAGCTCGTGGAGATCACGGCTGTATAGAATTTGTCGCCGCCGCCCAGAACCTGATTGAGATAGTCCGGATCGTTCTGGTCGTGGAACTGGAAGAAGCCGTCGGTGATGCTGCCTTCGATATCCAGTTCGCCGCCGGCGCGAATCGTGAGTATTCCGGGTTCTCCTGTGACGGAATCGCCGACGCGATAGGTGAGGTGCGTAAACTCCGCGAAGACTCTCGCGTCCATCCCCGGCAGGATGTAGTACTTGCCATCCGGAAGCAGGCCCATCAGCCCGGCATTGTAGGCGCCGTTCACATCGACGACGCCGGCTCCAAGGTTCCAGTTGGAGGCGAGCACGATGTCGCCGCTGTAATCGAGCTCCGTGCCCGGCCGCGCGTGGAAGACGGACGACGATGCGAGACCATTCAGATTTCCGTATGAAGACGAAATGTCGAAGTCCTGCACGAATTGAACGAGCGTGCCGCTGCCGTAGTCCGCGAGGAAATTGGATTGGCCGGTTCCGGCAACGGCCGCGAGGTCAAGAACGGCCTGGCCCTGATCGTTGATCGTGACGCCGACGAAATTCGGGTCGGCGGCGATCGCAGCCAGATCGAACTGCTTGAACCCTTCCAGAACGATGCTGGTTGCGCCCTTGATCGTTCCGTCATAGGTGACATTCACAGTCTCGCCGCCGCTTCCGTTGTCGATCACGGGCGCACGGAAGTGCACCGTGCCGCCGGTGTCGCCCGGAACGTAGGTGTAGTAGACCGTGCCGTTGCGCGTCATCGGGACGAGGCGATCGCCCGTATTCCTGGCGGAAACGTCGATGACCGCGCTGTTCTGAACGGTAATGACGCCAACGCCGTCCGTGCCGATGATGACGTTGCCGCCGTGTGCCTGGCGGGTGGACCTCAATCCATAGCCGTTGGCGTGCGCGTCAAGCAAAGAGCCGTTGCGCAGGGTTACGCCGCCCAAGCCATAGAGGCTGATGTCTCCGCCATTCACGCCGGATGCGTCAATCGTGCCGGCAATGTCGACCAGGCCGCCATCAGCGGTCAGCATGATGTTTGCGGCTTTCAAGGTATCGCCAGCGGCAAGAGTGAGATCGCCGGTCCCCGTCCGGATTGCGACCGTGCCGTTGAACTGGTCGCCGAACAGCGAGCTGAAGTCGGAAAGATCGAACGCCGATTTCTCATCGAGAACCAGCGATCCGCCGGCGCCGGGCGCCTTTGCATCCAGAGTGCCGTCGAAGATCACATTGCCGTTGGCGGCCTGGAGTTCGAGCGTGCCGGCGTTTCCGGTTCCACCGCCCACGGACAAGGTCGAACCTTGTGCAAGATCGATATCACCATTGACGGCGGTGAGTTGCAGCAAACCGCCGGGCGCCGACACGATGTACGGATCGGCAGTATCACCAAAATTGTGCGAATAGCCGGGGGTGCTCAGCACCGTGCCGTCACCGACGATAATTCCGGTCTGTGCCGTGATGTCGAGATGGCCGGCGGTCGCGCGAAGCGTCGTTCCGGTCACCGAAACGGACTCGCCGCTGATGGAGAGCGAAGAGCCCGGCGTGCCGTCGATCGGATCGATAGCCGTGCCATTCGGATTGGCAATCGTTACGGCGCCCGTCGTCAGGAGCGACAAGTCCGGTATCGGAGCGCTTTGCCCGGGAGCCGGTGCGGTGAATCCGTCGCCGACGAATGGCGTGTTCAACGCGAGTGAAGCAGAGCCGGCGTCGAAGGTCGACGTTCCTTTGGCAAGAATCCCGTTCGCCGCATTGAGCGTGACATTGCCGCCGAAGCCAAAGGTGCGCAGGGTTCCCGATTGGAAATCGATTTCCGTTGCATCGATCTCGAGAGCGCCGCTGCCGCAATCCGGTGCGCTATCGGAACCGCAGGTATCCATGGTTGCGGCACTGTTCGAAAGGCTGAGCGTTCCCGCCTCGATCGTGACGTCGTTGCCGTCGCGGAGCAGGAGGCCCGGCGTGTCGAGTGCCAGGTTTCGGAAGATGTAGGTCCCGGAGGAAAAATCGATTGTACCCGGCGTCCGGATGGTCAGCGATCGGGCCTGCGAGAACAGAGCCTGAAGCTCCGGCGTGATGACGAGGCCCGAGAGTCCGTCGCCGTTCGATGTGAAGGTGACCTTGCCGGCACCCAGCGCGAGAAAGTCTGCCTTCAGTTTCGCATCAGGCGAGGCGGTGAGATCGCTGCTCGATTCCAGCAAGAGCGAATTGCCTTCGAGGTCGGAATCACCAACCGACAGAAGCGGGGAGGTGTCCGAATCCGTATTGGTGCGCGTCACCAGCCGTTGCGGGCCGGCAGAAACGCGCAGGATCGCGCCGTCGCCGCTGACAAGGTAGTCACCACTGCGCTGGTCGTCGACGGTTCCGCTCGCGAGAATCGTGGCACCGTCCTTGGTGACGATTGAGGAGCCGGCGCCGGTGACCGCGAGGACGATCTCCGGTCCTGACAGCGGATGCGAAGCGTCGTTCTCCACCACGATGGAGTCGGCTGTGACATCGAGGCTGGTCGTGCCGTCCGCATTGTCCGTACGCACGCCGCCGATCAGGAGGCTCGCGGCGTTGAGATTCGTGAGGCTGTCCGCCGTGAGTTGAATGGCGCCGTCCGGCGCGTCATTCGAAAGCGACGAGACGATGTCGAACGCTTGCCCGCTGATGTCGACATCGGCGCCGCGTCCACCTTTCCCGGGTGCGGTCGACAGGATTGTGTTGACGACGAGTGTGGCGGATGGAGCGAGGATGAGACGGCCGGCGTCGATCGGAAGGCGAGGGGCAAGATTTCCAGCATGCGCCGCATCCGCCGCAAATTTCAGGTTCGCCGACGTCAGGGCGATGTTCGAGTACTTGCGGATGACGTTCTGCCCCTCGATCGAGAAGGAGCGAACGGTGGATTCGAAGTCGTTCGTGCCGGCTGTTCCGTAGTAGCCGGTGACCATCGCGCTGCCGTCGCGCAATTGCGACACGCTGCCGGGGACAACGTTTGTGATGCCCGTGTTCTCGACAACGCGCATGCCGCCCGGCAGCATCGCGTACTTGGCAGGCAGCAAGGTATACCAGCCGGGCGCAAGCCCCGGTGCGCCATTCAGATAGACCTGCTTTCCGGCCGCCGTTGCCGAATAGAGATCCGCATATTCAGCCGAGTAGATGGGATCGAACGCGGCGATTTCGGCATTCGAAAGCCCGGGAACGATGGCATAGACCTGCCGTCCGTCGGGAAACTGGAATCCATTCGTGCTGCTGAACGTGTCGTCGTTGAACCGGTCCAGCACATCGTGCGAGCCGCCGGTGCCCGAAATGAATTCGTACGCGTACAGATCGCCGCCGCCGCTGACGTCGACCTTCGCGCCATTCTCGAGTGTCACGCCGGCCCCGCCCATCTGGAGAATGGCCTGTGGGGGCGCCTTGAGCTCATCGCTGCTGGTCGGGGAAAAGAACCACTCGATCTGGTCGGTGGTTGTGCCATAGGGGATGACAAGGCCGTCGGCCGACACCGATGTGATGCTGCCCGACGTGACATCAACGGATTCAGTACCTGGCGCAAAGGTTCCGGAATTCCCGCCGGTGGTCACCTGAAGAGGATCGTTGCCGCCAAGAGTCAGGCTGCCGATCGGAACGCGGACCACGCCGCCCTGCACAATGTGCGCTGCCTGGATCGTCAGGTTGCCTCCGGCCGAATAGGGCGTGGCTGGAGTGACGTTGCTCGAACGGGCAAATGTGATGGTGCTGTCGGCGCCGGCCGACGTGACGAAAAATGTCGTGCCGGTTGTGGGATAGACCTGCGCCGCCGTGATCTCGAGATTTCCATTGACCGCGAACTGGCCGGCCAGCGAGTTCGGTACGCTTTGCGGGTCGATATTGAAGATATGCTGCCACGCATCGACGCCCAGAAGCCGCAGATCGTTCTTTGCATCGAGCTGCACATCGCCAACGGACTGGTCGAATAGAACCGCGCCGCTGATGTCGATCTGGTCGGCACGGAAGATTGCGGTGTTCGAGCCAGGCGTCCCGATCAGCGGGGTGGAGACACTCTGGAGATTGCTGTCAAAGGCGACGTAGGGCGCGTCGATCTCCAGCACGCCACCAGACGAGATCGTTGGTGCGAAGGTGTCGCGGATGCTGGCCTGGCTGAGATCGGCGAGCCCATCGTAGGGCCGGGATGTGAGGAAAAAGCCGCGGCCCAGATTCAGCGTCACGTTGCCGATGGTGGAAAGGCTGCCCTCGGCAACGAATGTGTCGAAGCCCGAAGCTTCGATAAGCGAGGCGGAGATATTGGTTGTGGCGCCGGGAGGGGTGATGTCGTTCTGCGTCAGGACCGGATCGAGGATGATGAGCGTACCGCCCAGTGCATGCTCGGAGCCGCCATTCGCGTCGATGATGGCGCCGGCAAGCGATCCGCCATTGCCGAGCGCGACCGTGCCGCCGTTGCTCCACACGGGAGTCGGATCGAACCTGCCGCTCGTGTCCCGCACATCGAAGGTGTCGGATGCGCCGGAAATATCGATTGTCGCCCCGGCGTCCGCCGTGAGTTTTTCGTTGGCGATGTTGGCAACCGGGTTTTCCGGCGCGTTGGCATAGACGGAAACGCCAAGCGGCACCTGGAAAATGGAGTTGCCGGTGCTCGCGAAAGTGAGGGTCTGTAGTGTGCCGCCGTCGATGATGCGGCCGGTGCGGATCGGACCGGTAGGGCCGGTGGCGCGCGGATTGATGATGGCTTCGCCCGAAAGATCGGTCGTGCTGCCCGGGGCGAGATAGATTCCCTGGTCCTGGTGCAAATTGCCGAGGAGATAGACGGTGTACTTCGCTGCGGCGGCACCATTTGTGATCGACTGCCCGTTCACGATGGTCGTGTCGCCCTCGTCGATCGTTCCGTCGGGCCGGATGCTGAAAAACTGCGAAAGATCGTCGACCGCAACCGTGAGATTAGGGTCGGTATATATGGGAGGCAGGATTTCGGACTGCGTGATCGTTCCGCCCGGCATCCGGATCGTGCCCGCGTTCAGCAGTTTCCCGATGGTCAGTTGGGCGCCGGCTTCACCGAGAATGGAGCCGCCTCGATCGACATCGAGCTCGATGAGGCCGCCAAGCGTGAGATTGACCGGGCGCGCATCCCACGAATCGTCGGGAACAACCGGAGTGAGGACGGAATAGAGGTCGCCGCCGGTCCCAAGACCCTGTAACGCCTGTGTCTGCTGAACGCTGAGCACGGGTGAAAACATCGATTGCGACAGCAACAGCGTCTGGCCGCTGTGGATCGTCAGGACCTGCGTTGCCAGCAATGCGTTGTAGCCACCGAGGCCGTTGTCGAACTTGTTTTGAAGAATGTCCGTTTTGTAGGACGTGATGTCGTAGTTGGCGAACCCCGTCTTGGAAAAGAAGTCGAGCGACAGGTTCGTGCCGGTGATCGGGTCGCCGTCCGCAAACGCGATTTGCGGCGTGACCAGATTGAATGTGCCGCCGCCGGCAAAGCCGTGGCCCAGAATTGTGCCGTCCAATTGCACGCGCGCATTGATCTGCGAAGGATTGATGGGAACGAACGCGAGGCCGTTCTGGTCGAGCAGGGTGGTCACGCGGAATCCGGGAATGCCCCCTGCCGGCAATTGCGGATCGGCACCGATCTGGAAATAGGTCGTCTCCTCGATGAGGCTGAGGTTGCCGCCACGGCCGCTCAAATCGAACGTACCCTTCGTGCGGACATAGCCGCCGGCCGACACGTCGACGAGCGATCCCTGGTTCAGAAGAATGCTGCCGCTGATGTCGACGTTCGTCGTGGGGGCGCTCGTATCGCCCTCGCCGGCCACTTGTTCGAATTCGGATTGGCGGGAAGCCGCAACGATGGAAATCGAACCGCCATCGATGAATGAATCGCCGATCAGGTGATCGGCGTCGGCGCCCATGTCGTTGATCCAGCGGCCGCGTGCGGAGAGCGTCCCGTTGACGATGATGTCGTAGGCTCCGGGCAACTCGCCTGTTGGCGCAAACACCGATCCACCCAGACCCGTGTTGACGGTTTGGAGATTGATCGAGCCGGAGGGCACAAAGACGCCGCCATTGATGGTGATTGCCCGACCCGCGAGGGCGTCGAACTCGCCTCCAGGCGCCAGCGTGAGGCTGGCGCCGGATTCGACCGTGATCTTTCCGCTCGTGGCCAGCGAGACATCGGCGAGACCCATGCCAGAAAGCGCGTCGGCGGAAAGGCTGATCACCTGTTGGCGGTCGGTGGGAAGAAACGAATTCGGATCGCGGTCGGGGTGAACGAGGTTGCCGCTCGCATCGATGAACACGGATTGGCCGTAGATCAGATCCGAACTGACGGGATTGTAATTGGCCTGGCTGACGACATCGATGTCTCCGCCGCCGGACAGAGACGTCGTGCTGCCGCTGTTCTGTGCCAGCGCCTGGATGAACAGGAAACCACCGGAGGGAAGCTGTGACGGGGCCCCCTGCAGATGGCGAGCGTCGCCAAAGATCGTGGATGTCGCCGTCCCGACGTTCGACGCCGCGATCTGGCGCGCCCCGGCATAGGCATTTCCGTAGACAGTCCCGTCCAGAACGACACTCGATCCCTTCAGCGTCAGCGATCCTGCGTCGCGGCCTTCGGTGTATTCAGCCTCGTAGTGCGAGCCTTGAAGAACGGGGCTCGACCAGCTTTGCGTCACGCCCCAGCGCGCCTGGGTTTGCGTGAAGCCTTCATAGATGCCGACATAGGAGTCGTTGGGATCGGCGTTCGAAATGTCGACGATTTCGCCGCGCGTATCGACCAGTTGGGTGGTCTGCACATAGCCGGCCTGGTAGGTGACCCAGCCGCCCGACATGTCGATCGTGGCGCCGCTCTTGATGGTGATGTCGGCCGTCAGCTTCGGGTCGCTGCCGGGCGTTACGTTCTGGACGCCGAGCGTCACGTGACCCCCGCCCGTCATAAGCTCCTTGACACTGACGCCGACCTGCTCGGCGAAGCTCGCCGCTTCGATCAGGGGTGAGCCGACCCAGGCAACGCCGTCGGAGCGCACGCCGGAAAGACGGGGATCGACATACACAGTCGCGCCGTTGAGGAAACTGTCGCGCAAGTTCGGATCGTCACGCAACTCGTTACCCTTGACCGGGTCGATAAGGATGCTGTTTCGCGAAGCGGGGATAAGAACGTTGGTAAGTCCGGCAACATCGATGATTGCCCCATTGTCGACAAAGATGCGGGATGTTCCGGGGATTTCCGTGTTGGCGTTCGGTCCGGGCGCGGCGCCGACGTCAACATTGCCGCCCGGCGCGAAGATCATGGCGTTCTGATCGATTTCGATCCGCGAACCGGCATTGCCGATCGTGATGCGTGACGGCTTGAAATCGAGCAATGATGTCGGGTCTTGCGGAATGGTGGCGGTGCTGTCGTCCGGCGAAATGGCGATCGTGCTGCCTACGCCAAGCTGGATGTCCTCGCCGTCGAGCTGGATGAATCCATTTCGCGACACGCTCGTTGTTGCCTCGAGAACACCGTCGTTGATGATGGCGCCTTGGTTCGTGTCCGACGCCGCCAGCGAAACGTAGCCCTGTGGTGCGCTGATGATGGCGTTCCCTGTGTTCCACACGTAATCGTTCGCCGCGTTCAAGTCGTCGCGGGCGCGCGAAATGAAACCGCGCACATCGGGCGTGGCGCTGTCGGCGGCACCAGTGGAACGAATGAGAAAGATGTCGCGCCCCGCCTGCAGATCGACCTCGCCGAGCGGCGAGATGAGCGAGCCGGAATTCACGATTTTGGGCGCCATCATGAGGATGGAACCGCCTTCATCCGTCTGAAGCTGCGCGCCGGCGTTGACCGTTACGGTGCCCTCGGGGGTCTGCTCGATGTTGCCGTCCAGGCCGTCCTGGGCGGAAAACGTGAAGGCCGTGCTCGCGTCCAGTGTGGAGGCCTGATCGGAAAAACCGAGAAAGCCAAAGGTGAGGAATTCGAGATTGCGGTCTTTGATGCTAAGTCGCTGGTTGAGATCGGTATTGAACGCGCGTCCGACTTCGAGACTGGTCGCGATGAGCGAGTCGACATTTACCTGCGACGTGCCACCAAAGATGATGCCGTTCTGGTTCAGGATGAGGACCGTGCCCGGCGCCGTAATGGTTCCGAGGATCTGACTCGGAGCGGGCGTGGCGCCGGTGCGCAAGCCGGTCGTGGGATCAAGCTGGCCGACCACGCGGTTGAGGGCGACCCAGCTTGTCTGGGCCTGTCCGTCTTGTGACTGGTCGAACACCAGCGTCGTGTTCTTGCCGACATTGAACGTCTGCCACGACAGGATCGCGCGTGACTGCGTTTGGTGCACCGTGACGGTGACGCCCTTGTCGGTCGCCGTCTGCGTGGGTGCGCTGGCTCCATCCCAGGTATTGATGCCGACGGTGTCGTTGGCGGCCGAAACCGGATTTGGCACGGGATCGAGTCCGCCGAGCTGCAGACCATCCGGCACATCCGGCTCGAGGGCAGCGGCAGCGGCGCGCGCGGCGTCCTGCGCCTGTTGCGCCATGTCCTGAGCCGAGGTGACGCGCGATTGGTATTGCAGTGCGCGCACGCTGGCTGACGCCATCCCAGCCGTATTGGGCGCCCCGCCATTCATGCTGAGGCCGCCGTTCTGGCCCGGCACCGGTTGCTTCGCCGCGACCGCCTGGTTGGCGATGCTGGTCACGCCACGCAAGATGGCAAGCTGGGAGCCCGGGTTGCCGCCGGCTTGCGCCTGCGCCACGCCCAGCGCCGTCACCATGGCAATGAGGCTCGTTCCGCGAAGCAGATATCGCCGGAGTTGCGCTGTGGAAGCACATGTGTGTCGTGCGCCCATGGTCGTCTCCTATTTTGCGCCGTCTGTGGATTTTGCCGCAGGCGTGGCCGGCAGCGTGGTCTGCTGTTGCGGTTGTTGCGGCGCCGGCTTCGGCATCTTCACCGTGCGCGGATCGAACTTGCCGTCGTAGATCCTGTCGCCGAAGTCCTGCGACATGTTTTCCAGTTTCACGCGCGCGGACTGTACGAAGGGCTCGTTCAAGCCGATGACGTCGTTCAAATCGACCCGCTCGAATGTGTCGAGAATCTGGTTCGCGACCGTTATCAATTGTGCGTTCTTCTGCTGGCAGGCCTCGAGCAGCGCGGCCTCGCCGACGACGGCCCCTTGCAGTTTGTCGTGATCGGCCTGCGCGGACTTCGCCGCGTCGGTTGCCTGTGCCAGCTGGTCCTTGTACCTGCCGACCTCCTGCTGCAGCACTTGCGCTTCGTTGCCGCCATGCTTTGCGTGCGCGACTTCTTCCTGCAGCTCCGTAACTTGTTTCTTCAATGCGTCGCGTTCCTGCTCGGCGGCGGCCTTTTGCGCCTGCAGGGTGGCCTGCGCATCCTGTGCCTCGCGCAGTTGCAGCGTTGTCTGGCGAAGCTGATCGCGCAGACGATCTTCTATCGACTGGGCCGATGCGGCTTGCGAGGTGCCGATCAGGAGCGCGACTGCGAGCACAACCTTTCTCATCGTCAGAACCCCGCGTTCAGATCGAGCTGGAGGACATCGATCGAGAGTGGCGCGCCGTAGACTTCGTCGGCGCTGAACCAGCGTGCCTGCAGCCAGGTGTTCTGGAACACGCCAAGCGACGCGGTGACGATGTAGCCCTTGGCGTTGGTCCCGCCGAGATGGAAATCGCTGTCAGTGAAGCTATCCGGAACGGCGTCAGGCTCCAGATATTTGTAACCAACCGAGACGTTCCAGGCCCACTGTTTCGTCGGGACCGGATCGCCCACCAACATGCGCGCGTAGTAACCGTTGGGACCGCTTTGGATATGAGCCTTCGTTTGTCCCGAAGCCGGCTTGTCGCAAGGGTCGACGTTGCCGCCCTTGCCGAGGGCTATGTTGGTGACCGGGAGGCCGAGCGCGCCGTAGCGGCACGCGTCGTTGGGGTCGTATGCGAGATTGCGAACGAAATCGAGGCCGAAGGTGATGTAGTCCGAGTCGCCAATTTTGTACGAGATTTCCTCCGTCGCATTGATCAGTCTGTAATTGAACGCCAGTCCCGCGAATTGCGGCTCTGGCGTCTGCGCAAAGCCGGGATCGGACGGATCGGGTACGATCTGCCGGATAAAGAAGAGCGTATTGCCTTTTTGCATGAAGGCAGGCCGCGTCGGGTCGGTCGAACACTGCTTCTCGCCCAAGTACAGGAAGCATGGATCCGAGAGTTGGCCCTGGATGTCGTGGAAATCGTAGACCGAGGCCGCGGCGCGCCACTTGAAGTCGCCCTGGTTCCACTGAAGTCCTATTTGCGAGCCAAGCAGCCATTTCTGATGCTCGGTCGATTTGGGGCAGGGCAGGTTGCCGCAAAACGTCGGGAAGTTCGCGCCAATATATTCCAGCGGGAAGAAGCCGGCGTTTCCAAAAAGGCTGAAGCCTTGAGCGGTGGGATTGGGACTTGTGCGGACGCCGACGGCCATGCCGTCGAAGTTGAGATCATCGTCGTAGACCAAGTCCGAATGGAAGAAGGGATTCGGCATGCGACCGACAGTCAGCGCAATGTCGTCCGTCGGTTCGAGTCGCACGAACGCCTGGTCGAGCCAGATGTCCTTCTTGCCAAAACCGCCGCCCAGAAGCTGCGTCGTCGAAACCGGACCGTTGTCGCCGCCCGATGCGAGGCGGACGCCGGCGAGAACGCCATCGGTGATGACGGCGTCGATGCCGAGCCGCGCCCGGATGCTCATGCGATTGAACCGGTCCTGCTGCGAATCGAGGAACGGGATGCCGTCCGGGTTGGTGTTGGGGTTGATGTCGGTCGGGCCGCTCGAATTGAACGTAGCGTAGTCGATGAATTGATTGGTGTTGCTCTTGGAGTAGAGATCGGCCTCGTCGCGGAAACGGAAATCGCCATGGACCTTCACCCGCTTGGTCCATTCGGGAACTTCCTCGGGCTTCGCCCAGTTTTCCGTCTCCATCTTCTGCATGATTTCCTGCTTCACCTCATCGCGGATCTGGTCCTTCACGATCTGCGGCACATAGGGCACCCGGACGACGCCAGGTGCAGGTGGCGGCAGCGGGTTCGTGCCGGGAGATCCGGGCGATGGCGCGGCGGACGCGGTTTGCTGCGAGCGGGCTTGCGCGGCTTCTTCCTCCGCTTCCTTCAGCAGCGCTTCGGCGGCTTGCTGGGAAATGACGTGTTGCTTCACCAGCAGCCGAATGAGGTTGATCGTGGCGTTGGGAGAAGGCGCGGCGACCGGTTGGGCGATCGCCGATGCGCCAGCCCACAGATAAACACCAATCGCTCCCGCGGTGGCCGCCTTCAACGCAAGGCGATTGCATCTCGTCGACATTCCAGTCCCCTTCACCACCACGTTTGCCATCGTTCAGCCAGGCCGCCTGCTGCGGATGGCAAGTTTGAATTGCAAGGCTCCCGGCGGTTCTTCTTCGAGCGGCGGGAGATTCTCGGCGAGACTCACCAGATCACTGTCGATCTTGGGATCGCCCGACGATTGAATGAGCTTCACGTGCAGGCGCCGGTTTTCGTCGACCCACGCCATCACCTGCGCACTGAATGCGAGATGATTGACGCGGTCGTCCTGCTCGATCGCGCTTTGAATGACGGATGTCAGATAGCGGCCGTAACTTTCGTTTCCGAATCCGGTGCCGCCCGCCACATCTCCACCGCCTGAACCGGCGCCAAGGCCGAATGCGTCGGTTCCCGCCTGTGCCGGGCCGTTGATGGTCAGCGGTCTCGGCGCGTCCGTCTCCTTGGGCGTCTCTGGCTTCGGAACGTCCTGGAGTTTCTTCTCCGGCTCCGGCGGCTTCTCCTGCTTTGGTGGCGGAGGCGGCGGCGGCGGCAGAACCGCCGTAATGGTGGGAAGAGGCGGCGCTTCGCGGCGAAGACCGGCGTGATCGTTCACCAGATACCAGATTCCGGCCGCGACGAGTCCGAGGGTGACGATGGGCACCGCCATGCGCACGATGCGCTTGGCGCCGCCTTCGTCGTCGAATTCGTCCCTTCGCGCCATCGCCTATTGCCCCGGTTGCGACTTTCCGGTGACGAGTCCGACTTTGCTCAGCTCCAGCCGCCGGCAGAGATCAAGCACGTCCATTACTTTCTGGTACTGCACCGCCGCGTCACCCTTCAGCACGATGGGCGTGTCCGGATCCAGCGCCTTTTGCGTGCGCAGCCGGCTCTCAAGATCGGACATCGTCACCGGGTAGGCGTTGAGATAGATGTTCCCGTTGTTCGCGATGGAGATGACCTGCGTTTTGGGCTTGGCAAGGCTCACGGTCGTGCTCGCCTTCGGCAGATCGACCTTGATGCCCTGCACAGAAGCAGTCGTCATGATGATGAAGATGACGAGCAGCACATATGCCAGGTCGAGCATCGGCGTGATGTTGATGTCGTCGTAGACCTTGTCTTCGTCCTGGGCTTTCATCCGCCCCTCCTATTCCGCCGCCCGTGAGTAGCCGCGATCGCGATAGATTTCCGAAATGCGCGTGACGAATTCGTCCACGAACACTTGCATGTTCGCGGTCACGTTCTTGCTGCGGGTGAGAAGGTAGTTGTAACCGAACAGCGCCGGGATCGCGACGCCGAGGCCTGCGACCGTCGCAAGGAGCGCGGCTGAGATACCCGGCGCAATGGCGTTGATGTTGACGTCGCCTGATGCCGCGATCGCGGCGAATGTGATCATAACGCCGACCACGGTGCCGAGAAGACCCAGGAACGGGCCGCCGGAAATCGAAATCGTCAGCAGCACCATGCTGCGCGCGAGCCGCTGGTTTTCGCGGACCAGCGTTGCGTCCATCAGCGCACGGATGACTTCGATCGCCTCTGCGTTCAGGACGACGGTGTTGCTCTTGCCGGCACGGCGGAGAATTTCGTCGGACCCCGATCGGAAGACTCGATAGATGGAGGAAGGTCCGAAGCGCCTTCGGGACCGCTCATTGCCTTGAAGGTCTGACTCGATGGCGAATGGATCGCCGCCATGTGACCGGTAGAAATCGACGAAGCGATCATTGGCCTTGTCGACGCCGCCGATGTAGCCCGCTTTGGTCCACATCACGAACCACGAGATGGCGGCCATCACACCAAGGAGTCCGATGACCACCCAGGCGTCGATTGTCACGTGCTGGATGATGATTCCGAAATATCCGAAGCCGAATCCGGCCTGTTTCTCGTCGACGCCGTAACTGACGAGTTTCCCGGCCGGACCTTGGGCCTCCACATCGGCGCGTATCAGAGCTGCGGATCGCGCGACGCGGGACAGCCGCACTTCATCCATTTCGCCGGCGAAGGGCGCTGCCGCGTTGGTGGCATCGGCGCCGAGCGTTGCGGTTGAGTTGAGGGCAGGCAGTGTTCCCGCGATCGTGCCGACGCTGACGCCGTTTACATGAAGTGTGATGGCCTTGCCGTCAGCCGTGACGGCAAGATGGTTCCATTGGCCTTTTGCGATCGGTTGCGTTCCCGCGATGCGAAGCGGGGCGGTGCCACCCGCCACTTCGACGAACGGCACCATCTGATCGAGTCCGATGATGATCGAACTCGCGCCGTCGTGGCGCGTGTAAATCGCGGCGCGGGCCTGCGGCGCGTCCGTTTTCACCCAGGCGCTGAAGGTGAACTGGTCGCCGGCTTTGACGGCAAGCGGCGGCGTCGCCGGAATGGTGATCCCGCCCGCGCCCATAAACCGCGCGCCCTTGCCGATGATCGAGCCTTCATCGATTCCCGCGGGTGCGGTCTGCGCATTGTTGCCGTACGCCGTCTTGTCCTTCGGCGGCGTGCCCGCACCGTCGTCGAAGTGATAGACGAGCGTGTAGTCTGGATCGAATGTGCCGGCTGTGTCAGCACCAGGCGTGGCTTTCTTGTTGCCGTAGTAAAGCCAGATGTCCTTCGTCCCTGCGGCCGGGAATTGGGGGATGTCGACCCAGATCGCCGCCAGACCAAGCAGCGGATCGAAACTCTCGATGTGGAAGGCGAGTGGCGTCTTGTCGTCGGCGGCGACGAAGCGGATATCCGTTCCCGCTTCCTGCGCATCGGAGAAGTGGAAATTGCCGCTGTGCAGCCGAACAAGCAGCGGCACACGGCCCGCGCCCTCCTGGATGTTGGCGCCCTTCGGGCTGGTGTCGATCGTGATCTGTTTTCTGTATGACCAATCCGACTGCCACCAGGCTTGAGCGGGGGTCGGGATTGCGGAGAAACCGAGCGTCGCGAGCAGCAGTGCGATCCCGAATGGAGCTCTTGCGCGCGATATCGCGTGCCGGAGGCGGAAG
>Ga0335085_10002109_pt1 | contig 38505 bp, 33 predicted proteins | sample Lox_Sample_45_FD_206712 | JGI IMG/M metagenome (GOLD analysis project Ga0335085, IMG submission 206712) | Soil microbial communities from Loxahatchee National Wildlife Refuge, Florida, United States - Lox_Sample_4.5 | ecosystem: Environmental > Terrestrial > Soil > Wetlands | place: USA...
CATCAGGGCCTTTTGACTTTCCGTATAATGAATCCGTGTCCAATGTTTCATTTGCAACACTCCTTCGGCTTATGCCGATTCTAGGGTGTTGCATCGACCGGTTGAAACCGCAACCCAAAGCGGACATTCAACAATTAACGTCTGCCTAATGGAGGGTTTGACGTCATACCCCGCGCCGAGATGCATATTTCTCGTCAATCTCGGCGACAAGCCGCGTTCGTGCTTCTTCGTTAGTGGGTGCGCGAGCCATTTTGAGTAGGTCGGCAAGGGTGGCTTGGAGTTCTCTTGAGAATTCGCCAGTTGAAGTGATCTCTCCAATGGGCTGCTCCTCCAACAATAGGCTCCATCCCATCGCAAATCGCTTGGACCATTCCGCGAGGATTTCAGAAATGACGCGACAATCATTCCATGCCATAAGAAAGTCATCGGCGTTATCTACTTGGATTAAGCGCCCGCTAGAATCCGAGTAGCCTGAGTTAAAGATTTTAGTAAAGCCCAGTAGCTCCTCGCCCGGAGACTCCAAGAATCCAATAGGTTCACACCACCACCTTCTGGTTTCGCGAAGCGCCGCAGCTTCTGCAAGGAGTGCCTCTTTAATCTTCGGTTCGAGTTTAGAGGAAGATCGATACGTCAACGCTACTCCCATGCTGCGTACTCCCTTTGTGGCGACCTATAGTCATTCAATAAACAAGCCATAATTATTCTAAAAGTTAGGCTGGGGAAACGCCCGCTTTTGGCCGTTACCGGACATTATAAGAAGCGGCAGCTTTCGACCCAAAGCGGACATTTTATCTGGGCTCGTTTAACCTTAAATCTGAGGGTCAAACGCTATCCTTAAACGTAATCGTTGGCGAATCAGTGGACGCTACGTCTATGACGTGATTTAGGCAACATAGTCGCCAGTGTTTGAATCGGCCTGGGTAAACATCTGAGGCAAAGCTAGACTTAGAAAGGTAATCTAGGTAACGGGACTTGCTGTATTCAATAAAAAGCTTTCCTTCTCCAACGGACTCACTGGGCTCGCCTAGCGCATAGCTCTCATTCTGAACTGAGTAGCCGATATAGTTGCCCCAGACGATCTCAAAAACGCGACATCCCGGCCCATGAGCAATTGGAGCCATTTCAAAACTACGAATTTCGGAAGGTAGTTTCTCTTTTTCAACGGCGCTCATGGAACCACTAGATTTTGCTTCATGAATTACCAGCCGCAGTTCGTTGTCTCTGGGCTCAGAGATGAGATGCAGGTATAAGTATTTGCAACTGCGAATGGCTTCGATTGGCGAACTCATAGCATCTAATACATTCGATTCCTATAAACGTCCGCTTTTGGCCGAAAGCGGACGCTTTCTTATAACTATAATGTCAAATTGATTGAAGGTTAGTATTCCACCGGAACCGGGTCAAGGCTGCGCCACATATACCACGTCGCCACCGACCGCCACGGCTGCCAGTTCTGCTCAATGTTTTTGATTTTCCGCTGCGACAGCGGCTTGCCTTTGTTGTAATGTAGATTCATCGCCTTTTGCAGACCGAGATCGGCGATCGGAAACACGTTCGGGCGCGTCAGATGAAACATAAGAAACATCTCGGCGGTCCAGCGGCCGATGCCTTTGACCTTCGTGAGTTCGACGATCAACTCATCGTCGCTCATCGCGTCCCATTGCTCGGGCACTAATTTCTTTTCAAGGAAATGCAGGGCAAGGTCTTTCAAATAAATCACCTTGCTTTGCGACAATCCACAGGCGCGCAATAAATCAACGTTATGTTTGTAAACCGCGTGCGGCGTAATCGTATGCACCGCACCGCTGAATTTCTGCCAGACGCTGTCGGCGGCCTTGACTGAAATCTGCTGGCCGACGATCGAGCGGGCGAGGGTATGAAACGCGTCGCCGTGCGAGCGCAGCGTGAGGCCGGGCGTGGCGTGGATGATTTTGCGGATCACCGCGTCGCGCTCCGACAATTCGCGCGCCGCGCGTTTCCAATAACGCGGCATCGTCATGGTGCCGGTATTCCTTTTGCGCGGCGGCGCTGCCGCGAGCGCCATGCAGTGACGCTGTAACAGCGCCATCCCCACCACACCGCCCAGTATCCGATCACTGAAAATATGACGGCAAGCAGCGGTAATCCAATCAGCAACGGCTTTCCAATCGAAGTCAGCCAGTGGGACAGCTCCGATATCCATTCGCTGAAACTTTTGTCTTCCATGCTGAACGCGAACGCCGGCATCGCACCATGGCTGTCCATCAATACGAATTGCCCGAGCTTGAAAGCGAGATAGTAGAGCGGCACGACGGTGAACACGTTGGTATAAAGCGTGACGAACACCGCAATTGGCAGATTGACGCGAAACAAAATGGCGACCAGCGCGGCGGCGGTGAATTGCACCGGATTGCTGCCCGGTATCAGGCCGGTAAACATGCCGACGGCAACGCCGCCCGCGACCGAATGCCGGTTCAGATGCCAGAGATTCGGATGCCTGAGCAGATCGCCGAATTGCGCGATCCAGCGGTTGCGCAAGACGGCCTCGTGCGTAGGCAGGTACTTGCGGAAATACTTGCGTGGCATGGGTCGATGCGTCCACTGCGCGGAATGCGATGATTTTATCGTATATTGGCGGTGATATTCGCCGCGGCGGATTTTACTGATGCGTCTGAATGTTATCGCTTTCGCACTCGGCGTCTGGTGGCTGCAGCAGCAGGCGCAACTGCCGGTGCTCGAGTGGTACTGGCTGCTCGCGCCCGCAATCTTTGCGGCACTCGTCCCGCTGGAACCGCGCGCGGTTTCCCTGCGCGTGACGCGGGGGCTGGCGGCGTGCCTGCTCGCCGCCGTGTGTGGTTTCGGCTGGGCGGCGTGGTGCGCGCAGGATCGCCTGGCCGATGAATTGCCCACGGCGTGGGAGGGACGTGACATCGCAGTGGTCGGCGTGGTCGCTGGATTGCCGCAGCCGTACGAGCGCAGCGTGCGTTTCGATTTCGACGTTGAACGGGTGCTGACGCCGGATGCGCGGGTGCCGTCGCATATCGCATTGTCGTGGTGGAGCAGCGCGCGCGATGACGAAACGGCGGAGTTGCCGCGACTGCACGCGGGAGAACGCTGGCGGTTCACGGTGCGCCTGCGCCGTCCGCACGGCACGGTGAATCCAAACGGGTTCGATTACGAAGCATTTCTGCTCGAGCGCGATATCCGCGCGACCGGCTACGTGCGCGAGAAAGAAGAGCGTCAGCGCGTTGCCGATCTGGTGCCCAGCCCCGGCTATCTGATCGAGCGGGCGCGCGAGCGATTGCGCGGCCGCATTCTTGACGCGTTGCCCGGTGCGCCGTACGCGGGGGTACTCGCGGCGCTGGCGATTGGCGACCAGCGCGCGATTCCGCCGCAGCAGTGGCAGGTGTTCACACGCACCGGCGTCAATCATCTGATGAGCATTTCCGGATTGCACGTCACGATGATATCGGGGCTGGTGTTCGCTGTGGTCTCCGTGCTGTGGCGCCGCAGCGAGCGGCTTACATTATGGTTGCCTGCGCGCAAGGCGGCGGTCGTGGCGGGATTCGCTGCGGCACTGGCCTATGCAATGCTCGCGGGATTCGAGGTGCCGGCGCAGCGCACGGTGTATATGATCGCGGTGGTTGCCGTCGCGCTATGGTCGAGCGCGATCATTCCGGTCTCGGCGATGCTGGCCGCGGCGTTGCTCGTGGTGCTGCTGATCGACCCGTGGGCGGTCAACGCCGCCGGCTTCTGGCTGTCGTTCGGCGCGGTCGCGGTGATTTTTTACGTGACCGCGGGACGCATCGCACAACCCAACTGGGCAATTGCGTGGCTGCGGATTCAATGGGCGATCACGCTCGGTCTGGTGCCGCTGACGATCGCGCTGTTCCAGCAGGTGTCCATCGTGTCGCCGCTCGCGAACGCAGTCGCGATTCCGGCAGTGAGCCTGCTGGTGGTGCCGCTGACGCTGGCCGGCATGCTGCTGCCGTTCGATTTCGTGCTGAAGCTTGCGCATCTCGTGATGTCATGGTGCGGCGCTTTCCTCGAATGGCTGAACGCGCTGCCGAGTGCGGTGTGGCAGCAGCATGCGCCGCCGGCGTGGGCGGTGGTCGCCGCCATGATCGGCGCGCTGTGGATGCTGCTGCCGCGCGGATTTCCGGCGCGCTGGATCGGCATTTTCGGATTCTTCCCGCTGTTTCTGGCCGTGCCGCCGGCATTGCCGGATGGAACGCTGCGGATCACCGTACTCGACGTCGGGCAGGGACTCGCGGTCGTGGTGCAGACCAGCCATCATGCATTGCTATTCGACACCGGCCCCAGTTTCGGGCCGGGCTATGACAGCGACAGCGGCAACCGCATCATCGTGCCGTTTCTGCGCGCGGCCGGCATCCGCGCGCTCGATGCGATGGTGGTCAGTCATAAGGACAACGACCACAGCGGTGGCGCGGCTTCGGTTTTGCAGGCAGTGCCGGTCGCTGAAGTGTCTACCTCGATACCGCCCGATCATCCGGCGGTGGCCCGGGCGTCTCATATCGGGCGGTGCGAAACCGGGCAACAATGGGAATGGGACGGTGTGCGCTTCGCAATGCTGCATCCGTCCGCTGCCGACTACGCGGCCGTAAAATTAAAGGAAAACGATCGCGGTTGCGTGCTCAGGATCAGCGCATTGAACGCGGCGGTGCTGCTGCCGGCCGATATCGAAGCGAAGTCGGAACGGGAAATACTTGAGCAGTACGGAACAAAAATCGGGTCCGATGTACTGGTGGTGCCGCACCACGGCAGCCGCACTTCTTCCACACCGCCGTTCATTACGGCGGTGCATCCGCGCATCGCCATCTTCACCGTCGGCTACCGCAATCGTTTCGGCCACCCGAAGGAGGAAATCGTGCAGCGTTACGCGCAGGCAGGCAGCCGGACTTACCGCTCCGACCGTGACGGTGCGGTGATTGTGGATATCACTGCAAGCGGGCTTGCGGCGCGGTCGTGGCGCGCCGCATACCGGCGCTACTGGCTCGAGCCGCCCCGCGAAACACTGCTCAATGTTGAAGCTGAGTGAAAGTCAGAAATTGCGTTGCAGAACTACGCCGGGAGTTTTCTTGAGTTCGATGCCGAGACCGCTGGTGGCATTGAAATCCTTGGCGTTGCCGATATCGAGGTTGATCCCGACCCCCCAAACTTTCTGCGTGTCCAGCGGCATTACCAGATTCCTGGTGTCGCGGCTGTAGTCGATGTCGAGCGGCAGCACGATGCCGCTGGTATGAGGCTTGGTGAAATCTTCGAGTTTGAGCTTGATCGGGTTATGTGAAGCGGAGGGTGAAGCCGGCAGCGCATTGCTTTGCGCAACCGCGTTTTCCATCATACTAATACTCGCTGTTACTACAGCGAATATTATGAGCCAACGTGTGCCGCTTCTCATGCGGTCTCCCTCTAAAACGCCACGCGCGCGCCTTTTCGACTGTATTTTTTAATTCTTACAGTTTTTTTATTATCAACCTATAAACGTGACATATTCAACATCTTTCAATGCTGCATATGCGATAGATCAAAGGGGATTGTTTAGCCAGGCTGTGGAGGGCTTTGATGGGGAAACATAAAAAACTCCCTTTTTCTTCATGGTATTGAATAAAAGACATGATTTTTAACTTGAGGTTATTGGCAAAGGGTTGGAAGTTGGAGCTGATTCCGTTGATAGGGGCAGGGTGCTCTTATGCCGTCCATCGCAGGTCCAGCGTGAGCGGAAAATCCGGGTTAGCGGGTTCGGGCGCGACCGTCATCGGTCCCGGCGTGTGGCCATGGTCCCAGAAGCGCGCCAGCCGCCGCGCTTCCGCTTCATTGGCGTTGACCGGCAAAGTCTCGTAATTGCGGCCGCCCGGATGGGCGACGTGATAGGTGCAGCCGCCGATCGAACGGCCGCTCCAGGTATCCACGATGTCGAACGTCAACGGCGTATGTACGCCGATTGTCGGGTGCAATGCCGATGGCGGGTGCCACGCGCGGTAGCGCACGCCGGCGACGAATTCTCCCGGCGCGCCGCTCGCGGCGCGCAGCGGCAGGGCGCGGCCGTTGCAGGTGATGACATGGCGCGTGTCGGTCATGCCGTTCACTTTTGCCTGCAGCCGCTCGACCGAGGAATCGACATAGCGCGCGGTGGTACCGGCGGTGACTTCCTCGCCAAGCACGTGCCACGGCTCGATCGCCTGCCGCAGTTCGAGCTCGATATTGTCGTAGGTCACGGTGCCGTAGCGCGGGAAACGGAATTCGATAAACGGCGCCAGCCACGCGAAATCGAATGCGTAGCCCGCCGCCTGCAGATCGCGCACCACGTCGCGCATGTCGGCAGCGACGAAGTGCGGCAGCATGAAGCGGTCATGCAGCTGCGTCCCCCAGCGCACCAGCCGGCCCTCATACGGTGTTTTCCAGAAACGCGCGACCAGCGCGCGCAGCAGCAGCATTTGCACCAGGCTCATTCGCGCGTGTGGCGGCATTTCGAATGCGCGAAACTCGACCAGCCCGAGCCGGCCGTACGAGGCGTCGGGCGAGTAGAGCTTGTCGATGCAAAACTCGGCGCGGTGCGTGTTGCCGGTCAGGTCGACCAGCAGGTTGCGCAGCAGACGGTCGATCAGCCACGGCGTCGGCGATTCTTCGCCGGCGCGCTGTTTTTTGGTGAGTTGCTGGAACGCGATTTCGAGTTCATAGAGATTATCGTCGCGCGCCTCGTCCACGCGCGGCGCCTGACTGGTCGGACCGATGAAAAGTCCCGCGAACAGGTACGACAGCGCCGGGTGGTTTTGCCAGTAAGTGATCAAACTCTTCAGCAGGTCGGGCCGGCGCAGCAGCGGGCTGTCGGCGGGAGTCGGCCCGCCGAGCGTCACGTGGTTGCCGCCGCCGGTGCCGGTGTGGCGGCCGTCAAGCATGAACTTCTCGGCGCTCAACCGGGCAAGGCGCGCTTCTTCGTAGAGCGCGGTTACGTTGGCAGCAAGTTCATCCCAATCGTTCGCCGGATGAACGTTGACTTCAATCACGCCGGGATCGGGCGTGATTTTGAGCACATTGATGCGCGCGTCGAGCGGCGGCTCGTAGCCTTCGAGGCGGAGCCGCAGGCCGAGGTCGGCGGCCACCGCCTCGATGGCCGCAACCAGCGCGAGGTAGTCTTCGAGCAGAGGGATCGGCGGCATGAATACGTAAAGGCAGCCGCCGCGCGCTTGCACGCACAGTGCGGTGCGCACAATTTCGCGCGGTTTCGGATCGGCCTTCGGTTTGCGCCTGGCGCGCGCGGTTGCGAGCGCGAGGTCGGCGTCGTCGAGCGCAGCGACCGGCTCGAACGGATCGCGCGGCAGATCGTCGTCGCGTTCCTCGGTGGCGGGAAGGCTGTCGAGCGGCAGGCGGTAGCCAAGCGACAAGTTGCTCGCGAGCAGGAACAGGTGCTTGCGCCGCAGCGGCCAGCGGCTGCTTTCCCACGTCGTGCCGGGCCTGCTTCCGGTTTTTGCCGCGCGCAACGGAAGCACGAAGCCGGCCGGCTCGTTGAGTCCGTGCCGCAATTGCGCCGCCAGCCGCGTGCGCTCATCAGCATCCTCCAGATTGGCCTTGAGCGGATCAATGTCAGACGGCAGCCTGCTTTCCTGGTCGAGTGCCTGCCAAGGGTCCTCGAATGCCGGAATGATGAATTCTTTCGCTAGCCCGAGCCGGCCAGCGAGCGCCTCGATCAATTGCTCCGCTTCCGGCGTGCCGAGATCGCCGGTGTCGGCGGCGAACAATGCGGGATTGTTCCATACGGGTTTGCCTTCCCTGCGCCAATAGATGCCGAGCGCCCAGCGCGGTGCGGATTCGCCTGGATACCATTTGCCCTGTCCGAAGTGCAGCATGCCGCCCGGCGCGAAGCGCGACTGCAATTGTCGCTGCAGATTTTCGGCCAGCTTGCGCTTGGCCGGCGACAGCGCGGTGAAATTCCATTCTTCGCCGTCCATGTCGTCGATCGAGACGAAGGTCGGCTCGCCGCCCTGCGTCAGCCGCACGTCGCCGGCCTTGAGTTCGGCGTCGACTTGCCGGCCGAGCGCGTCGATCGCCTGCCATTGTTCGGCGGTGTACGGTTTGGTGACGCGCGGATCTTCATGGAGGCGCGTCACGCGCATTTCGAAATCGAACTGCGATTGGCAGGGATCGGTGTGGCCGGTGACCGGCGCCGCGTCGGCAGGCGACGCGGTGCACGCCAGCGGAATGTGGCCTTCGCCGGCGAGCAGACCCGAGGTCGGATCGAGGCCGACCCAGCCCGCCCCCGGAATATAGGCCTCGGCCCACGCGTGCAAATCGGTGAAGTCGCGCTCGGGGCCGGCCGGGCCGTCGAGCGGTTTGACGTCGGCGGCAAGCTGGATCAGATAGCCCGAAACGAAGCGCGCGGCGAGCCCGCAGTGCCGCAGGATTTGCACCAGCAGCCAGCCGCTGTCGCGGCACGAGCCGCTTTTCAGTTGCAGCGTTTGTTCGCAGCCCTGCACGCCGGGCTCCATGCGCACCAGATATTTGATGTCCTGTTGCAGGCGTCGATTGAGCGCGACGAGAAAGTCCACCGTGTGGATCGCGCCGGTGTGCGCGGCGCGGAAACCGGCGAGCCATCGCGTCAGCAGCGGCCCCTGTTCCTCGACGGCGAGAAACGGCGCGAGATTCCTGCGCTGCGAGTCCGCATAGGAGAACGGAAATGTCTCGGCGCTGCTTTCGATGAAAAAGTCGAACGGGTTGATCACCGTCATGTCGGCGACCAGATCGACCGTGATGCCGAGTTCGCGCGTTTTCTCCGGGAACACGCAGCGCGCGACGTGGTTGCCGAAGGCGTCCTGCTGCCAGTTGACGAAATGCCGGTCCGGCGCGACGGTCAGCGAATAGGAAAGGATCGGCGTGCGGCAATGCGGCGCCGGCCGCAGCCGGATCTCCTGTGGCGACAGCGCGACCGGCCGGTCGTAGCGGTAACGGGTGTGATGGTGTAACGCGACGCGAATACTCACGTGCAGGATGTTCCGCGGGTCGGTGGTTTCAATCCCATTGCGGGTTGGGCAGTTGCGCGAACACGCGCTTCAGACCCTCGCCCCATTGAGTGTGGATCATGTCGAAATAGGGATCGCCTTGCATGATGCGGCGCTGGATGCCGATGCGCAGCTCATTGTTGTGGTAGATGACGAGATCGATCGGCAAGCCGACCGAAATGTTGCTGCGCATCGTCGAATCGAACGATACCAGCACGCATTTTGCCGCGTCGAGCAGTCCGGTCGAACGGGCGATCACGCGATCGAGGACCGGCTTGCCGTATTTGCTTTCGCCGATCTGGAAGTACGGCGTTTCCGGCGTCGCTTCGATGAAATTTCCCTCGTTGTAAACGTTGAACAGGCGCTGCGGTTCGCCGCGAATCTGGCCGCCGACGATGAATGACGCGCTGGCGTCGATATTGTTCTGCGCCATGTGCGGGCCGTCACGCTGCCGCACTTCGCGCAGCGCGTTGCCGGCGAGTTCCGCGACTTCGAACATCGAACTGCAATTGAGCGGGGTTTTGGTACTGTCATTGCCGGGGGAGGGGTGTTCCAGAAGATTGATCGCGCTTTGGGTGATGGAAAGATTGCCGGAGCTCAGAATCACGATCACGCGTTCGCCATCCTTGGCAAAAACGCGCATTTTGCGGAACGTGGCGACTTGATCGACGCCGGCATTGGTGCGGGAATCGGATGCGAACACCATTCCCGAATCGAGTACTAATCCGACGCAATACGTCATGCAGGGACGCTCCAGACGGCGGGTTGTTGAAAATGCCTATTTTAATCGTTCGTCGTGATTTGTTTTCACGACGCAGCGGCCGGCGGCGCTCATGCCGCGACGGTCTGGGTCTGGACCATGTGCCGCGAATAGGCCGGGACGAGAAAAGTCTTGTCGATTTCGTCGGTCAGCCTGCTGGTGTCGTCGAGAAAGTCGGTCAGATACTCGTGCAGCCCGACCTGGATGATCTGCTGCGTCTGCCCGTAGTGCAGTTTCGCGTGCAATTCGCCGGCCAGCCGTTCGGCCTCGCGCTGGGTGTCGTCGCACAGCTCCTGCAGGATGTCGTAGATTTCGTTCATGCAGGCGTGCAGCGAGCGCGGCACGTCGGCGCGCAGGATCAGCAATTCGGCGACCCGCATCGGCGTGATCACGTCCCGGTAGATCTTGCGATAGGAGTCGAACGCGCTGACCGAGCGCAGCAGCGCGCTCCATTGATAGTAATCGACCGCGCCGCCGACGTCGGCGGCGCTCGGCAGCAGCGTGTGATATTTGACGTCGAGAATGCGCGCGGTGTTGTCGGCGCGTTCCATGAAGGTGCCGAGACGGATGAAATGGTAGCCCTCGTCGCGCAGCATGGTACCGAACGTGACGCCACGGAACTGGTGGGAGCGGATTTTGACCCAGCCGAAAAATTCGCCGACGTCGGCTTCAACGCGCTGGTGGTCAAAATCGCGTATCTTGAGCCAGAAATCGTTGAGGTCCTCGTACATTTCCGAGGTGATCGCGCCGCGCATGCTGCGCGCGTTTTCGCGCGCCGCCTGGATGCACGAGTAGATGCTCGAGGAATTGGTGGCGTCGAGCACCATGAAGCGCAGCACGTTATCGGGCGTGATCCTGCCGGGATAGCGTTCGTAATAGGCGCGCGCCAGTCCGGTGATGACGAGCGGCAGCGCCCACGGCTCGGCCCATTCCTGGCCGGGTTCGAGCACGCGGTACGGCAGCAGCGACATGCGGTACGTGACGTCGAGCATGCGCGCGGCATTCTCGGCGCGCTCGATCTGGCGCGACATCCAGTAGAGATTGTTGGCGGCACGGCTTAGCATGTTCAGGAGTCAGGATTCGGGATTCAGGATTGAGGGTCAGGATTCCAGCACCCAGGTGTCTTTGGTGCCGCCGCCCTGCGATGAATTGACGACCAGCGAGCCTTCGCGCAGCGCGACGCGCGTCAGCGCCCCCGGCACCAGCGTCACGCTCTTGCCGGACAATACATACGGCCGCAGGTCTACGTGGCGCGGCGCGATGCCCGACTGCGTGAAAGTCGGGCAGGTCGACAGCGCCAATGTCGGTTGCGCGATGAAGTTCGCCGGATTTTCGAGAATGCGCGCGCGATAGGTGGTGATTTCAGCTTTGCCCGCCGCCGGCCCGATCAGCATGCCATAACCGCCGGAACCCTGGACTTCCTTGACCACGAGCTCGGGAAGGTGGTCGAGCACGTACTTGCAGTCATCGGGCTTGCCAAGTTGCCAGGTCGGCACATTCTGCAGAATCGGCTCCTCGCCGAGGTAAAAGCGGATCATCTCCGGCACATAGATATAGGTCGACTTGTCGTCGGCGACGCCGGTGCCGATGGCGTTGGCAAGCGTGACTTTGCCCGCGCGATAGGCGGCGAACAACCCCGCTACGCCGAGCGCCGAGTCGGGCCGGAACGCGAGCGGATCGAGGAAATCGTCGTCGATGCGGCGATAGATGACGTCGACGCGCTGCAGACCGTGCGTAGTGCGCATGAACACGGTGTCGTCGGCGACCAGCAGGTCCTGGCCTTCGACCAGCTCGACGCCCATTTGCTGGGCGAGGAATGCATGTTCGAAATACGCGGAATTGCAGGAGCCGGGCGTCAGCACGACGACGACCGGATCGGCGGTCCCGTGCGGTGCGACGGCGCGCAGGTTGTCGAGCAGTACATCGGCGTAGTGGTCCACCGGCGCGACCGCGATTTGGGCGAACAGATCGGGAAACAGCCGCATCATCATCCTGCGGTTCTCCAACATGTACGACACTCCCGACGGCGTGCGCAGATTATCCTCGAGCACATGGAAGGTTTCGGCATCGACCATGACGATATCGATGCCCGCGATGTGAACGTAAACGTCGCCGGGCACGTTGACGCCCTGCATTTCGCGGCGGAACAGGTTGTTGCCGAGGATTTGCCGTTCGGGAATGACGCCCGCCCTGATGATTTCCTGTCGATGGTAAATGTCTTTAAGAAATGCATTGAGCGCGCGCACGCGCTGGCAGCAGCCGTCGGAAACCTTTTTCCAGGCGGTCGCCGGCATGATGCGCGGAATGATGTCGAATGGAATCGAGCGTTCGACGCCGCCTTCGTCGCCGTACACCGCGAACGTGATGCCGAGCCGCGCATAAAGCGTATCGGCTTCCTTCTGCTTCTGCAGCATGAAGTCGCGCGGCTTGCCGGCCAGCCATTCGGCATAAGCGCCGCAATGCGCGTGCGGAACGCCGTCAGCACCGTACATTTCATCGTAGCAATGGGTGCCGGCAGGCTTGACTGCGGCCAACATATTCATTTGTTTGGTTGAATCTTTATTATCTTGAAGCAATGGCCGTGCCCATTAAATTGGGATGCGGGTTCGCGCCACGCCTTCGATATCGTTGATAAATATTGATGACGACCCGGAAGCAAAGACTACGCTGCGACCTCGTTCATGCCAAGTGCCGGCATGCTAAATGCACCAAAACGAGGATTAAGGACATCGGGCGCCTGATTGTAGTGCATTATCGGCGAATTGCCGTGGCGATAATGGAACTGCGGAGAATTGCCGCCGCCGTTCAGTTTTGCTTATCCGGGGCTGACTTCGTTCCACAAAAATATTTTCAGGTGGGTTATGAACAGGGTCCGAACCGGACGGCCCCACCGAAAGCGCGGCCGATTGCATTCTTTGGCGGCGGCTATATATTAATGCGGAAATATCGCAACTTGGAGCACTGATGGCAGGCGCGGTACATCTAAATCTGGTGGCTCGACCGAATTACGACCCCGATGCCGGGCCGACCATGCTCGGCGGCGGCCATTCACCACAGAACGGCGCACTCATCAGGCATGCCTACGAATGGGCCGCGCTGCGCCTCGACGGTCTTACGCTCGCCGGCGGCGAACTCGCGCTGGCGCACGCGCAGGGCACAGCCACAATTTTGTGCGAGCTCGGGCTTGATGCTGAGTGCGTCGCCGCAGGACTGTTGGCACCACTCGCTGGCCGGCACGCCATGATCGTCGAAATGCGCGACGAGTTTGGTCCGCAGATTGCCGGACTCGCCGAAGGCGTCGCGCATATGGCGCTGATTGAAACACTGGGCGGCCGCGCGATACGGGCTGCCGGTGACCCGGCCGCCCAGCTTGAGGGGTTGCGCAAGATGCTGCTGGCGATGGCGCAGGATGTGCGCGTGGTGCTGATCAAGCTTGCTGCACACATGCAGACGATGCGTTGCATCGTCAAGTCCGATGACGCGCAGGCGCGGCACAACGCGGCGCGGCTCGCACTTGATATTTTCGCGCCGCTTGCCAACCGGCTCGGCGTCTGGCAAATCAAATGGGAACTTGAGGACCTCGCGCTGCGGATTCTGGAACCCGATGTCTATAAAAACATCGCGGGCAAACTCGACGGCAAGCGTGACGATCGCGAGCGCTACATTGACGAAGTCATGTCCATCCTGCGGCGCGAACTTGAACATTCGGCCGTTAAAGCCGCGATCAGCGGCCGTCCGAAGCACATTTACAGCATCTATAACAAGATGCGGCGCAAGGGCGTGGAATTCGACGAACTCTATGATGTGCGCGCGGTGCGCGTGCTGGTGGATGATGTCAAGGATTGCTATACGGTACTTGGCATCGTGCACAGTTTATGGACGCCGCTGACGAAGGAGTTCGACGATTACATCGCGCGGCCGAAAAGCAATCACTATCGCTCCCTGCATACCGCGGTGATCGGCCCGGGTGGCAAGCCGGTCGAGATACAAATTCGCACCTTCGAGATGCACCGCAATGCCGAACTCGGTATCGCCGCCCATTGGCGCTACAAGGAAGGGACGCAGAGGGATCCGCGCCGCGACATTGATTACGATGAAAAAATCGCGTGGTTAAGGCAGGTCATCGAATGGAAAGATGAAGTTGCCGATGCCGGCGAACTGGCCGCGCAATTCAGAAGCGAATTGTTTGCCGACACGATTTACGTGTTGACGCCGCAAGGCAAGGTGATCGACCTGCCGAAAGACGCGACGCCGATCGACTTCGCCTATCACGTACACAGCGATCTCGGTCACCGCTGCCGCGGCGCAAAAGTGGATGGCGCGATGGTGCCGCTCAACACGCCGCTCAGAAACGGACAGCAGGTGGAAATCCTTGCCGCCAAGCAGGGCGGGCCGAGCCGCGACTGGCTCAATCCGGCACTCGGGTTCGTGCGCAGCGCCGGCGCACGCACCAAGATCAGACAATGGTTCAACCGCCAGAATCATGAAGCGGCGGTCGCACAGGGGCGCGAACTGATCGAAAAAGAGTTGCAGCGTCATGGCATGACCGCAGTCAAGCTCGATGCACTCGCGCGGCAGTTCGATTTCAACAGGCTCGACGATTTTCTGGCCGAGGTCGGCCGCGGCAAGATCGGAACCGGCCAATTGCAGGCGGCCTGGCATGTCCAGGATGACCATGCGGTAGCCGACGAGCAGCCGCTGCTCCGGCGGTCGCGCGCGCGGCCGGGGGGTATTCTCGTAGTCGGGGTGGACAAGCTGCTGACGGCGCCGGCCGGGTGCTGCAAGCCGGCGCCGCCCGATCCGATCATCGGCTTCGTCACGCGCGGGCGCGGTGTGACGATTCACCGCAAAAATTGCCACAACATCGCGCGGCTGGCGTCCGAACGGATGATTGAAGCGGAGTGGGGCACCAGCGCGGACGCGCTGTTCCCGGCCGATATCGTGATCGAGGCGGCTGACCGCCCCGGACTGTTGCGCGAGATTACCGAAATACTTTTGCGCGAGCAGGTCAACGTGGTGGCGACCAACAATGCAAGCCGCAATGCGACGATGCGGATCGTAATGACGGTTGAAATCAATAATCTCGACCAGTTGCAGCGGGTGCTCGTGCTGATACGCGGTGTGCCGGGCGTGGGACGCGCGTCAAGGCGCTGATGCGTTTGAATCAAGGCACTGGAACGGGTAGAATCCGCCGCTTTCAGGCGCGTAGCTCAGTTGGTTAGAGCGCATCCTTGACATGGATGAGGTCGTTGGTTCGACTCCAATCGCGCCTACCAATATTTGACATGACCACGCGAACCGAACTCGTTATCGGCCGGTGGGCATAGCCACGCGATGCTTGGAAAAAGTGCGGCTTGCCCGCACTTTTTTTCGCCTGTTACCATATCCGACATGCCCGATATAAAACTTCCCGACGGTTCGGTTCGCCGTTTTGAACAACCGGTATCGGTCGCCGCGATCGCGGCCGCCATCGGGCCGGGTCTCGCCAAGGCCGCGCTGGCCGGCAAGGTCAACGGCAAGCTCGTCGATACTTCGTTCGTGGTGGAGCAGGACAGCGCAGTCGCGATCATCACCGGCAAGGATGCGGAAGGACTCGAACTGATTCGCCATTCAACCGCGCATTTGCTGGCTTATGCGGTGAAGGAATTATTTCCCGAAGCGCAGGTGACGATCGGGCCGGTGATCGAAAACGGTTTCTACTACGATTTTTCGTTGCAGCGGTCCTTCACGCCCGAGGATCTGGCGGCGATTGAAAAACGCATGGCGGAACTTGCCAGGCGCGACATCCCGGTCAACCGCGAGGTGTGGCCGCGCGACAAGGCGGTCGAGTTTTTCAAGTCGATCGGCGAGCATTACAAGGCCGAGATCATCGCTTCAATCCCGGCCGGCGAGGAGGTATCGCTTTACCGTGAGGGCGATTTCATCGATTTGTGCCGTGGGCCGCACGTGCCTTCGACCGGCAAGCTCAAGGTGTTCAAACTGATGAAAGTCGCCGGCGCGTACTGGCGCGGCGATTCGAAGAACGAAATGCTGCAGCGGATTTACGGCACCGCGTGGGCGCAAAAAGAAGACCAGGACGCCTACCTGCACATGATCGAGGAAGCCGAGAAACGCGATCATCGCCGGCTCGCCAAGCAGCTTGATCTGTTCCATATGCAGGATGAGGCGCCGGGACTGGTGTTCTGGCACCCCAAAGGCTGGACCGTCTGGCAGCAGATCGAGCAATATCTGCGCAAGGTGTACCGGGACAACGGCTTTCAGGAAGTGCGTTGCCCGCCGATTCTCGACCGTACGCTGTGGGAGAAGTCGGGGCATTGGGACAATTTCCGCGAAAACATGTTCATCACGTCGAGCGAAAATCGCGATTACGCGATCAAGCCGATGAATTGCCCGGGGCACATACAGATATTCAACTCCGGACTGCACAGTTATCGCGACCTGCCGCTCCGCTACGGCGAGTTCGGCAGCTGTCTGCGCAATGAGCCGTCGGGCGCGCTGCACGGCATCATGCGCGTGCGCGGGTTCACCCAGGACGACGGCCATATTTTCTGCACTGAAGCGCAGATTCATTCCGAGGTGTCGCATTTCATCGATACTTTGGTCAGCGTCTATCGCGATTTCGGCTTTAACGAGATCATTTACAAGCTGTCGACGCGGCCGGCCAAGCGCGTCGGCTCGGATGTGACCTGGGACATCGCTGAAAAAGCACTGGCTGAAGCGCTCGACGGCAAAGGTGCGGCGTGGGAAACGGCGCCCGGCGAAGGCGCGTTCTACGGGCCGAAAATCGAGTTTTCGCTCAAGGATTCGATCGGCCGCGTCTGGCAGTGCGGCACCATCCAGGTCGATTTTTCGATGCCGGGGCGGCTCGGCGCCGAGTACGTGGCCGACGACAACACGCGCAAGATACCAGTCATGCTGCATCGGGCGATTGTCGGCTCGATGGAGCGCTTCATCGGCATTCTGATCGAGCACTATGCGGGGGCGTTTCCGGTGTGGCTCGCGCCGATGCAGGCGATAGTCATCAACATCACCGAACATCAGGCGGCCTATGCCGAACAGGTGCTCGGCGAACTCAAGCGCGCCGGTCTGCGCGCCGAAGCCGACTTGAGGAACGAGAAAATAACCTATAAAATTCGGGAACATAGTCTGCAGAAGCTGCCATATCAGGTGATTGTTGGCGATAAGGAGATGGCGGCGCAGACCGTTGCCGTGCGGACCCGCAAGGGTGAAGACCTCGGCCAGATGCCGATTACGGTTTTCATTCGGCGCCTTCAAGACGAGGCGCAGCAGTTCGGGCGCGCGGCATAACTTTTTGATATAGGGAGTTTTTGTATAGCTCAGGAAAAAGAGCCGCGCATTAACGGCGAGATTACCGTCCCGGAGGTCAGGCTAATCGGCGCCAATGGTGAGCAGGTCGGCGTCGTTTCGATCGCGATTGCCAATGCAAAGGCAGAAGAAGCGGGGCTGGACTTGGTTGAAATTGCACCGGCCGCTTCTCCGCCGGTCTGCCGTTTGATGGATTACGGTAAATTCAGGTATCGCGAGAGCAAGAAGCGGCACGAGGCCAAACTTAAGCAGAAACAGATCATCGTCAAGGAGATCAAGTTCCGTCCCGGCACCGACGAGGGCGATTACCAGATCAAATTGCGCAACCTGATCCGCTTCCTTGAAGAAGGAGATAAGGCTAAAGTAACGTTGCGCTTTCGCGGGCGCGAGATGGCGCATCAGGAATTCGGCGTCAGGCTGATCGAACGGGTCAGGGCCGATCTCGATGCGTACAGTACGGTCGAGCAGTTTCCGAAAATGGAAGGGCGCCAGATGGTGATGGTGCTGGCGCCGAAGAAAGGCGTTGTTAAGCCTGTGGCGCCCAGGAAGAGCAATCCGCCGTCGGAAGCGACTGCGGCCACAGCTGTGGTCGGCGCCGAAAAAAAGTAGTCGTCGTTTCAACAAGTAGTTGTCCGGGTCTGCAAGTCTTCCGGTCGGAAGCACCCGGCGCTATGTTAAAAAAAGGAGCAATCATGCCGAAATTGAAAACCAAAAGCGGCGCGGCCAAGCGTTTCAAGGTTGCCGGCAGCGGCCGTATCAAGCGCTCGAAAGCGTACTTGCGCCACATCCTGACGAAGAAGTCGACCAAGCGGAAGCGGCACTTGCGCGGCACCACCGGCGTTCACGGCAGCGATACCCGCTCCGTGCGCACCATGCTTCCCTACGCTTAAGGAGATCGGCCATGCCTAGAGTCAAACGTGGGGTCACCGCACGCGCCGCCCATAAGAAGGTCATCGCGCGCGCCAAGGGTTTCCGCGGCCGCCGCAACAACGTATTCCGCATCGCCAATGAAGCAGTCATGCGCGCCGGGCAGTATGCCTATCGTGACCGCCGCCGCAAGAAGCGCGATTTCCGCAGCCTCTGGATCACGCGTATCAATGCCGCCGTGCGCGAGCACGGCCTGTCCTACAGCGCCTTCATGAACGGCCTCAAAAAAGCCGCGGTCGCAGTCGATCGCAAGGTGCTGGCCGACATCGCGGTGCTCGATAAGCCGGCGTTCGGTAAATTCGTTGAAAAAGCCAAGGCCAGCCTCGGTATTTAGCTAAGAAGGGGACATGCCGTCCCCCTTTTTCCAGGGCGGTCCTTCACTGGATGGAAAAACTCGAAACGATTGTCCGGGAAGCGCTGACACTGTTCGCCGGTATCACCGATGCCGCGCAGCTCGAACAGGCAAAAGCGCGTTACCTTGGAAAATCCGGCGCATTATCCGAGTTGCAGAAGAATCTCGGTAAGCTGGCTGTCGCCGAACGTCCGGCATTCGGCGCCCGCTTCAATGCGGCGAAACAGCGGATTGAAACGGCGCTTGCGGAACAGCGCGAAAAAATACGCGCGCACCGATTGGAATCCCAGCTGGCGCAGGAAGCGGTTGATGTTACCTTGCCGGGACGCGGTATGGAGGTCGGCGGATTGCACCCGGTGACGTGCACGCTGGAGCGTATCGAAACGCTGTTTCATTCGCTTGGTTTCAAGGTTGCCGCTGGCCCTGAAATCGAGACCGATTACTACAACTTCACCGCACTCAACCAGCCGGAGAATCATCCGGCGCGCTCGATGCATGACACGTTTTACGTCGATGACGGAAAACATTTACTGCGCACACACACGTCGCCGATCCAGGTGCGCTATATGGAGCAGCATCGACCGCCGATCAAGATCATAGCCCTGGGAAGGGTTTATCGCGTTGATTCCGACGCGACGCACTCCCCGATGTTTCACCAGGTCGAGGGGTTGTGGATCGATGAACGCATTACCTTTGCCGATCTCAAGGGAGTGATCGCCGATTTTCTACGCTGCTTCTTTGGACGAGATGATCTCAGGGTGCGTTTCCGCCCCTCGTTTTTTCCATTCACCGAACCTTCGGCGGAAATCGACATGAGCTTTGGTGATGATTGGCTCGAAGTCGGCGGCTGCGGCATGGTACATCCAAACGTTCTCCGAAACGTCAATATCGATAGCGAGGAATACCAGGGATTCGCCTTCGGCCTCGGCCCGGACCGGTTGACGATGCTGCGTTATGGCATCGACGATTTGCGGTTGTTTTTCGAGAATGACTTGCGGTTTCTGAAACAATTCAACTGAACCGGGCGGGCTTTGATTTTTACTCTGGGCTTGAGCGTTTAACCGCCATGAAATTTTCGGAAAACTGGCTGCGCAGTTTCGTCAATTCCCCGTTGTCCGGCCGGGAACTTGCCGACGCCCTGACGATGTCCGGTATCGAGGTCGAAAGCATCGAACCCGCTGACCCCGATAAATCCGATCGGATATTCACCACGAAGCCGACGCCCAACCGTGGCGACTGCCTGAGCGTGTTTGGCATCGCGCGTGAAGTCGCCGCGATTACCGGCAGCGCGTTGACGCCGGCGAACACCGCGACCGTACCGGCAACGGTCGCGGACCGTATAGAAATCGCATTGGAAGCCCCGACCGCATGCCCGTGTTACTGCGGGCGCATCGTTCGCGGCATCAATCAGCACGCCGTTACGCCGGACTGGATGGCAAAACGCCTTGAGTGCAGCGGCCTGCGCAGCATCGGCGCAGTCGTGGATGTCACCAATTACGTGATGCTGGAATTCGGCCAGCCTTTGCACGCATTTGATCTTGCCCGTGTTGAGGGCGGTATCCAAGTGCGCTTCGGACGCAAGAACGAGATGCTCAGACTGCTTAACGAACAGAAGATTGAGCTTGACGAAGATTTATTAATCATAGCGGACCGGAAAAAACCGCTGGCGCTGGCCGGTATCATGGGCGGCGCGGACAGCGCGGTCGGGACGCAGACCAAAGACATTCTTCTCGAAAGCGCGTTTTTCGAACCAGGGTCGATTGCCGGTAAATCGCGCATGCTCGGCTTCGGTTCGGATTCCTCCTACCGTTTTGAGCGCGGCGTCGATTTTGCCGCAACCATGCCGGCGATCGAGTACGCGACCAGATTGATACTAGAAATATGCGGCGGTCGGGCCGGGCCGGTATGCGAAGCAAGTGCCGCGTTGCCGGAACGCAAACCGGTACGGTTGCGGTGTGCCCGGGTAGAGCGCGTGCTCGGCGTCGCGATCAGCGAGCGCCGGATCGCCGATATTTTGCAACGCCTGAAATTCATGTACCAGGCACGGGGCGACGAGTTTACGGTAATGCCGCCGAGCTATCGTTTCGATCTCATAGGCGAGGAGGACCTGATCGAGGAAGTTGCGCGCATCTACGGTTACGACAGGATTCCTGCCCGGCAATCCGGTGGTGCCGCGAGAATGCTGCCGGCAACCGAAACCCGCACCAGCTTTAGCAGGTTGCGTTCCCTGCTGGCGGTGCGCGATTACCAGGAAGTCATTACCTACAGCTTTGTCGACCGTCGCTGGGAAGAGGATTTTTGCTCCAACCATGATCCGGTGGCGCTGCTTAATCCCATTGCCGCGCATCTGAACGTCATGCGTTCGAGCTTGCTGGCGAGCCTGGTCGATTGCCTGAAGCTGAATATCAGCCGCCAGCATGATCGCGTAAGGCTGTTTGAAATCGGACCCTGTTTCGAGCGCGACGGGGAAGGAGGGTACCGACAGTCCACGCGATTGGCTGCGCTGGCTTACGGCGAGGCATTCCCCGAGCAATGGGGGGTGGTGAAACGCAGAGCAGATTTTTACGACGTCAAATCCGATCTGGAGGCACTGCTCGTCCCCGATATTGCCCGTTTCAAGTCAGCCCCGCATTCCGCATTGCATCCCGGCAGGTCTGCTGAAATCAGCGTCAATGGCATATTCATGGGCTGGATCGGCGAATTGCATCCCCGCCTGCAACAACAATATGATTTACCTTTCGCACCCATGCTTTTCGAATTGAACCTTGACGCGAGAATAGATCGCCAACCTGTTGTATATCATGAAATTTCTAGGTTGCCTGTGGTGCGGCGCGATATCTCAATCGAGATTGCGGCCAACGTGACTTGGGAAGCGTTATTAACCGCATTGAAAAAAAGTGCTCCGGCAACGCTTCTGGAAATTACACCGTTTGACATATATCGCGGCAAAGGCATTGATTCAGATAAAAAAAGTATTGCGTTTCGGATATTATTGCAAGATACTTCCAAGACCTTGACCGATGCTGAAGTAGATCTCGTGATCGAGCAGTTTATTAAGGTATTAGAAAAACAATTCAATGCAACACTCAGAAAATAAGGGAAAAATATGACCTTAACCAAGGCTGAGTTGGCGGATTTGCTATTTGAAAAAGTTGGGTTCAACAAGCGGGAAGCGAAGGACATGGTTGAATCCTTTTTCGAGGAGATTCGTACTGCGCTGGAAGCCGGCCAAGGGGTGAAACTTTCCGGGTTTGGAAATTTTCAATTGCGCGACAAACCGCAGCGGCCTGGCCGCAACCCGAAAACTGGGGAAGAAATCCCGATTACCGCGCGGCGCGTAGTGACTTTTCACGCCTCGCAAAAATTGAAGGCGCTGGTCGAACAAAACCACAAGGACAATGGAAGCAAATCCTAAAGAAGCGCTGCCACCGATACCCGCGAAGCGCTACTTCACAATCGGCGAAGTCAGCGATTTATGCGGCGTCAAACCGCATGTGTTGCGTTATTGGGAACAGGAGTTTACCCAGCTCAAGCCGGTCAAGCGGCGCGGTAACCGGCGCTATTATCAACACCACGAGGTTTTGCTGATCCGCCGTATTCGCGATCTGCTGTACGACCAGGGTTTTACCATCAGTGGCGCCCGCAACCGTCTCGATGAGACCGTGGTCGGTCAATCCAAGCCAGGCCGCGTTTCAGGCACGGCGAGTTTTGCGACCGTGCGCAGAGAAATCAAAAATATAATTAATTTCCTGAGCCACTAATTACTCGAAAGTCAGCTTTCTCCCTGATATATAATCGGCCGCTACGGGGCGTAGCGCAGCCTGGTAGCGTACCTGCATGGGGTGCAGGTGGTCGCGAGTTCGAATCTCGCCGCCCCGACCATTGAATATAAATTAGCGATGCTGACCGCAGTCCCGGAACTTGCGAGACTAAAGACATGGCAGAGGCAATTTACATAACCGGCCGCTCAAATCCGGCGGATGTCCGATGAGAATTCTTTCCGGTACTTGTCTGGCGCTGATCCTTGCGGTTGCGGCCGGGAGCGCTGTCGCGCAAAGCCTCAAGATCGGATACGTCAATCCGTTCCGCATCCAGAATGAATCGGCCACCGCGCAACTGGCCCTGGAAAATCTGAAGAAGGAATTTGCGGGGCGCGAAGAGGATGTCGCCAAATTTCAGAAACGCGTCGCCGACCTCAAATCCGAACTGGACAAAAACGCCGGCACAATGTCAGCCGATGAACGGCAGGACAAGGAAAAGACATTTGCAAATATGGCCAGGCAACTCCAGCAAATGCGGCAGAATCTCGCCGAAGACATAGAGTTGCGCAAACGCGAAGAATTCGGGCGGGTGATTTCCGAGGCCAATGCCGTTATCCAGCAAATCGCCGAATCCGGCAAATATGACTTGATCGTGCAGGACGCCGTTTTCAGCAGCCAGCGCACTGATATTACCGATCAGGTGCTGGCCGAGATGGCAAAACGGCTTGGCGCGAAAGGGAATCCGGGCAAGTGATGCCAGTTGTTGCGCCGGCTTTCCGAAGCCGATGACCGGTTTCGGTGTATGCGTATCCTGCTCAGCAACGACGACGGCTACTTCGCGCCGGGCCTTTCGATCCTGGCCGACACCTTGGCCGCGTTCGCGACGATCACGGTAGTCGCCCCGGAGCGTGATCGCAGCGGCGCCAGCAATTCACTGACGCTTGACCGGCCGTTGGCGGTGCGCCGCGCCAGCAATGGTTTCTATTACGTGAACGGCACACCGACTGATTGTGTGCATCTCGCGGTAACCGGGATGCTCGATCAATTGCCGGACGTCGTGATCTCGGGCATTAATCATGGCCCGAACATGGGCGATGACACCGTCTATTCGGGTACAGTCGCCGCGGCAACCGAGGGTTTCCTGCTCGGCATCCCGTCCCTGGCGGTGTCGCTTGCGGCGCATGGCGGCGATCATTATGAAACCGCCGCGCGCGTCGCGGCCGAAATGGTGAAGCGCTTCGAGCAGTCGCCTCTCGCGCAACCAGCGCTGCTCAATATCAATGTTCCGGACGTGCCTTACGAACAATTGCGCGGTGTCGAAGTGACCCGCCTAGGCAGACGGCACAAGGCCGAGCCGGTGGTGAAGTCGATGACGCCGCGCGGGGAAACCGTCTATTGGGTGGGGGCCGCCGGCAGCGCGCAGGATGCGGGTGCCGGTACCGACTTCAACGCGGTTGCGCGCACGCTGGTATCGGTAACGCCGCTGCAGATTGACCTTACGCATTATTCCCAGGTTCAGGGTATCAGGGACTGGCTGGCATGAGCGAGCGCCTGTCCGGGATCGGCATGACGTCACAGCGCACGCGCCTGCGCATGATCGAACGGTTGCGCGAACAGGGCATTGCCGACGAAGCGGTGCTTAACGCCATGTATGAAATTCCGCGGCATATTTTCGTGGAAGAAGCGCTCGCGCACCGCGCGTATGAGGACATCCCGCTGCCGATCGGGTTCGGGCAGACCATTTCCCAGCCGTATATCGTCGCGCGCATGACCGAGGTGCTGACCGCGGGCAGGCGGCTCAGGAAGGTGCTCGAGATCGGCACCGGTTGCGGCTATCAGACCGCGATTCTGGCGCGGCTCGCGGACGAGGTTTACACCATCGAACGCCTGCTGCCGCTGCTGACAAAGGCGCGCAAAAATCTGCGCGAACTGCGCATTACCAATGTCAGGACCCGGCACGCCGACGGCCATGCCGGAATTCCCGAAGCGGCGCCATTCGACGGCATCATGGTCGCCGCGGCCGCGTCCCATTTGCCGGAGGCGTTGAAAGCGCAACTCGCCGTCGGCGGCAGGATGGTGATTCCCATCGGGACGCAGCAGCAGACCCTGTTTCTGATCGAGCGGAGCGAGAGCGGATTTTCCCAGTCCGAACTCGACGCGGTGAGGTTCGTTCCGATGCTGTCGGGAGTGAATTAGTGTTTGCGCGCGCGCTGCGTCACGGGCTGGCAGCGGTGCTTACGCTACCACCGCTATTGCTGTTGATGGATGGCTGCGCCGTCACTTCACATCCGGCCCCGGTCAGCGAACGATCACCGCAGAAAGCCAGGCCTTCCGGCCGGACAGTACGTGAACCTGATACTCGTCCCGATCACTATGTCGTCCGGAAGGGCGACACCTTGTTCAGCATCGCGCTCGATTACGGCCTCGATTACAAGGAACTTGCTGCGTGGAACGGCATCGGCAATCCGCGTAATCTGACTGCCGGTCAGCAATTGCGCTTGCGGCCACCCGCCGGGGCGGCGATGGCCGCGCCGCTGAAATCGGCGCCGGCGGTGGAAGGGCGGCCGGTGGGTATTGGCGCCGGACCTTCTGCGGAAGGGATAAAGTCGCAACCCAAGGCAGTCAAGCTGCCGTACTCGGATCAAACAGTTGCGCAACTCCAGCAGCAGCCGGCCGCCGGGGAAAAATCACCACCGGATGACGAGACCGTCAGCTGGGGCTGGCCGGCAAAGGGCAAGCTCATCGCGGCCTTCAATGAGGCGGCGAATGCGAAAGGTATCGATATCTCCGGCAAAGCCGGCCAGGCGGTGCTGGCGAGCGCGGCGGGCACCGTGCTGTACAGCGGCAGCGGGATTCGCGGTTACGGCAAGCTGATCGTGCTCAAGCACAATAAAACCTATTCCAGCGTGTACGCCCACAACAATTCGATTCTGGTCAAGGAGGGGCAGAGCGTAGTCAAGGGACAGAAAATCGCGGAAATGGGCAACACCGACAGCGATCAGATCGAGTTGCACTTCGAGATCCGGCGACTGGGCAAACCGATCGATCCGGTTAAATTGCTGCCACCACCTTAAACTGTGCTGCCAACAATTTCTTTTTTTTACTTCCCGGTAATTGGGCAGCCTCCAGGATGAATCTTGCAGGGCGGGTTTTGGAACCATCGCGCAAATCCTGGATTTTTTGATTTCAGAGGGGGGAATGTGGGATACTTCGCTGCGGATTTATAACTTCAATTAAAAACGGGGGGGGGGGGAGAATCAAGCATGAACACGCAATTGTTGTTTCCGATATCTTTTGCCGTTGCAGCCGCCATTTTTTGTTATTGTTATTTCGATAGAATAAAATTTGGTCTCCTGATTTCCATCATCATAGGAGCGATCGTGGGATATTCCATATTCTCCGTCCTTCCTTATTTTACAACGTGGACCGGTGCGATAATTTAAGTCGATCAATTCCGCCGCGACTCGCGGCTGAAATCGGACAAATCATCCAGCGCAACACGGCAGACCGCACGTCTTGAAGGAGCAAATGCCGATATTTTCCGGGTTCTAAGGGCGGAATGTTTTAACTGCACGCTGTAGTTGCAGAAAGTCGCTGGTGGAGGCCGTGTTGCCATAACGCAGCCGGATGTAAAGCTCGCTGATGAAATTCACGGCCGGGGTGAATTCGGGATGTGCGGCAATCGCGCGCTTGCGGAAGGCGTCTGGACCCTCGCTCGGATGACGCGCCAGTCCGCGGCGGGCAAGCCGGGCGCAAAAGCGCGCATAGGCTGCCGTCACCGGATCAGGACGCGCCGCGCGCAACTGGCGCAATATCAGCGCGGAAATCACCAGCATGACCGCGCCGGTGATGGTGAACATCAGGGCAACCAGCTTTTCCCACGTCGCATGGTCGATGCCGGCACGCCGCAGCAATTGTTGCTGACGTTCCATGGTATAGCCCAGCACCAGCTGGTTCCACGCATTCGCGATCGAATCCCAGGTCAGGTGCGCACGTTCCAGCCAGGCATATTTACCCTGCAGCAGCAGCGGCAGCGGTTCGCCCTGAGGCACTGCGGCCGCGATGCCTTGTTCGATGCGTGTCGGCGATACTGCTGCGGTCGGATCCACCCGCGACCATCCCGCATCCCCAAGCCAGACTTCGGCCCAGGCGTGCGCATCGGCCTGCCGCACGATCAGATAATCGCCGACGCTGTTCAGTTCTCCGCCCTGGTAGCCGGTCACGACCCGGGCCGGAATGCCGGCCGCGCGCATCAGCACCACGAATGACGATGCGTAATGTTCGCAAAAACCGGCGCGCGTCGTAAATAAAAATTCATCAACCGGATTGTTGCCAAGCCGCGGCGGCAGCGTGGTATAGAAAAAATTCTGGCTTCGGAACATGCGCAGCACGGCGTCGATATAGTCGCGGTCATCGCGCGCGGCCTTGCGCATGTCGCGCGCGAGCGCCGCGGTGCGCGGATTCGAATCCGGCGGCAACCGCAGCGCGCGTTGCAGTTCGTATGGTTTCAGCTCCGCGTTGTCGTGGAAGTCCAGATAGGACGCCATGTCGTAACGCGTGCGCGTCGTGACGTTGGCGGGCGACAGCAGTTGATAATCGCCGGTCATTACGCCATGCGGCGGTACGCCGGCCGGCAGATCGAGCGCGAACAGCCAGCGCTTGCCGCTCGGTTCGACGGTCACCGTGTATTCGACCGGACTGCCGATCGGCTCGTAGCGGCGCGGCAACGAGTTGGCCGCGCGTGCAGCGCTCCAGCTATAACCGTCGAAGTCCCACATCACCGGCCCGCGCCAATAGAGCCGGTCGGCGGGCGGGACCCGATCCTTGAAACTGACGCGAAACGCGACCGCATCGGACGAGATAAGATTGCTGAGACTGCCCGGCGACATCCGGTCCGACAGCCCGGTGACGCCGGCGGCAACGTCCTGCGGCATGCCCCACAACGGTCCCTGCACCCGCGGAAACAACACGAACAGCACCAGCATCAGCGGTCCCGCCTGCGCCAGCATCAGGCCGGCGCTGCGCAACTGATAGCGGTAACTTTTTGCCGGCAGCGCACGGAACTGAAAACCGATCATGGTTGCGGTGATCAGCCACACCACGCCCAGCATATAGAGCGCCATCGGGATGGTTTGCGAGTACAGGAAATTGGTGATGACGAGGAAGTAGCAGATGAAGATCAGGATCATCGCGTCGCGCAGCGTCGCCATTTCGAGCAGTTTCAGCGCGAGCATGATGAGCAGCAGCGCGACGCCCGAGTCGCGCCCCATGACGCGGCCGTAACTCAGATAAATACCGGCCACGGCACCGGCGGCGATCAGCAGCAGCAGCCACTTGCGCGGCAGCGCGAGCGTGTAGTACTGAAGGTAGGCGCGCCATGCGAACAGCGCGACGACCAGCAGCGTGACCCACCACGGCACGCGCTCCGCGTGCGGCGCCGCGACCAGCAGCAGTGATCCCAGCAGCCAGCCGACCCGGCGCGTGTCGAGCCTATCGGCTGCCGTTGTGGGCATCGTTTTTTACCTCGAACAACGCCAGTGCTTCCAGACAGTGTTCGCGCTGCGCGTCGCCCGGCGCCGGCGGCAGCGTGACGCCGGGCAGGCGCAGCCCGAAACTCAGTCCGGCGGCGTGTGCGTCGAGCACCCAGCGCGTCAGTCGCGACAATCGCGCCTCGGTGCCGAACGTATCCGGCAGCTGCCGCCAGTCGAGCCACAATTCTTCGGCCGCGGCGCCGCTGAATTGCTTGATATGCAGGGCCTGGTCGCGCGCGGCCGCTTTCCAGGCGATATGGCGCGGGGAATCGCCCGGACGGTAGGAACGCAGCCCGGAAAAATCCTCCTGGCCGCTGCCGTATGCAAGGCCGCTGCCCTCGTGCGGTTCGAAAGACGGCAGCTCGATGCCGGGCAGTTCGGGACGCGGATAAACCAGGCACTGCATATCGAGATTGGCGTACGCCCATGCGCGGCACAGGCCGAGCGGAAAGGTCGTGAACAGCGTCAGCCGTCCGGGCCGCAGTACGCCGCGGTTGACCGTCGGTATCGCGACCCGCGCAATGATTGCCTGTCGTGCCGGTATGTCGACATACGATACATGGCTGCGGTTGTGTGTAATGCCGATGCTGTAGCGGTCAAGTGCACCGCGATTTTCCAGCGTCAGCGCGAATTGCGCGGCGTCTCCGGCGAATACCGGTGACGCGCGTCCGGGCAGAATTCTGAGTTGCGCCAGGTTGCGGAAGGTATGGATGATCGAATTGATTCCGAGCCCGGCGAGCAAGAACGTCAGCACGTAACCGAGACTCAGGCTGTAGTTGATGGATCCAGTCAGCATTAACATCAATGCACCGGCATAAATCACCCCGTAGCGCGTCGGCAGAATGAACACCCGCCGTTGTACCAGCACGATCGCGCCGGGTTCCGGGCCGCGCCACTGGAACAGCCAGCTGATGAAACGGGTTTTGAGCGCCAGCAGCATCCGTTACGGAATCGGCACCGCCTCGATCAGTTGTTCGGCGATCGCGGTGCCGCTGACGCGTCCATGATCGCGCGTCGTGTGCAGCCGATGGCTGACCACTCCCGGCACGATCGCCTGCACGTCCTCGGGCAATACCTGATTGCGCCCGTCCATGAACGTCCACGCGCGCGCGGCGTTGAGCAGGGCCAGCGCCGCGCGCGGCGACAGGCCGTTCACGTAGTCCGCGCACTTGCGGCTGTAGTCGGCGAGCGCCTGCACGTAATCAAGCAAAGCGGGGGACGCATGTACGTTGTGTGCCGCGCGTTGCAGGGCGGCCAATTCCTCCGGCGTTATGCAGGGCGTAAGCTGCGGCAGCAGCTCGCGGCGGTCAGTGGCTTGCAGCAAAGCCCGTTCGGCGCTGGCGTCGGGGTAGCCGAGCGTGATCCGCATCAGGAAGCGGTCGAGCTGCGATTCCGGCAGCGGGAAGGTGCCGATCTGGTGCGATGGATTCTGCGTCGCGATCACGAAGAACGGCTCCGGCAGCGCGCGCGTTTCCCCCTCGATTGTCACCTGGTGTTCTTCCATGGCTTCGAGCAATGCGCTCTGGCTTTTGGGCGTGGCGCGATTCACCTCGTCGGCGAGTATGATCTGGGAAAAGATCGGGCCGGGATGAAACCGGAACTTGCCGGTTTCACGGTCGTAAATCGAAACGCCGAGAATATCGGCCGGCAGCAGATCGCTGGTGAACTGGATGCGCTGGAATTGCAGGCCGAGTGTCGCGGCCAGCGCGTGCGCGAGCGTGGTCTTGCCGACGCCGGGAATGTCCTCGATCAGCAGATGGCCGCGCGCGAGCAGGCACGCGATCGCCAGCCGGATTTGCTGTTCCTTGCCGAACAGCACTTGCCCGATTTGCGCGACGACGCGTTCGAGTTGTCTGTTCATGGGTGCATTGTAGCTTGGAACCCACGCCTCCCGCAGACGCCGGCGGTTAGACACGCGTGGGACGCCGGATTAATATCGCGCGCTTGCCGGCACGAAACATTCGAATGAGCACCGCCTATATTTCCCATCCCGATTGCCTGCGGCATGACATGGACTCGTGGCATCCGGAATCGCCGGCGCGGCTGCGCGCGATCGAGCAGGCGCTGGTTGCCGGCGGCCTGCGGGAACGTTTGCTGCGTTTTGAAGCTCCGTTGGCGACACGCGCGCAACTCGAACGCGTGCACGATCCGCGTTATCTCGATGCAATCGAGGCCGCCGCGCCGCAGTCGGGACTGGTTCATCTCGATCCCGATACCGCGCTGAATCCCCATACGCTGACCGCCGCGCGGCGCGCGGCCGGCGCAGCGGTACTCGCGACCGACCTGGTAATCGGGGGCAAGGCGAACAACGCCTTTTGCGCGGTGCGGCCGCCCGGCCATCACGCCGAACGCGGCCGCGCGATGGGCTTCTGTTTCTTCAACAATGTCGCGGTCGGCGCCGCGCACGCGCTCGAACAGCATGGTCTGGCGCGCGTTGCGATCGTGGATTTCGACGTGCATCACGGCAACGGCACCGAGGATATTTTTCGCGACGACGGGCGCGTGCTGATGGTATCCACTTTCCAGCATCCGTTTTATCCGGGCAGCGGCATCGCGGGCAGGTCCGGGCGCATGGTCAACATTCCGTTGCCGGCCGGCAGCGGCGGTGCAGAGCTGCGCACCGCGGTCGAAAGGCAATGGTTGCCTGCGATCGAAAGTTTTCGGCCACAGATGCTGTTCGTATCGGCTGGTTTCGACGCGCACCGTGAAGACGGGATGGCGGGCTTGCAGTGGGTGGACGGCGATTATCAATGGATCACGCGGTGGATCAAGTCCGCCGCGGCTGAATTTGCAGGAGGGCGCATCGTGTCGTTGCTCGAAGGCGGTTACGAATTATCGATGCTGGCGCGCAACGTCGCCAGCCATATCGCCGTCCTCATGGAAGGTTGAGGAAAAGAGCGGCGCTCTATCCGCGGGCGAGGAGGATCGCCGCCACCACGTTGCGGCCTTCCGCGTTCAGTATGTTATAGGTGCGGCACGCGGCGGCGCTGTCCATCACTTCGAGCCCGATGCGCGCCTGCGCGAGGCAGCGCGACAACGTTGGTGCCGGAAAACGCAGCGCAGCGCCGGTGCCGAGCAGCACGATTTCCGGTTGCAGCGCGAGTAAAAATTCGAAGTGTCCGGCGTCCAGCTTCTCGAACCCAACGCCGCGCCAGTCCTCGAGCACCTGCTGCGGCGTGACCACCAGGCTGGTTTCGTAGCGCACGCCGTTGACTGCGACATAGCCGGCGCCATAGCCGGTGAACAGATTTTGTCCCGGTGCCTTGGTCAGGTGCAATTTCATCGTGCGGTAGTGTTTCAGCTTAAATATCGGCCATCGACCCAAAGTGTAGTTAATACAGTTACAATTTAAATTTAGTATTGATAAAACAACTTGCCAAGAGGCCGGATATGATCACGAAAGCAGAAGCACTTATTATCACAAATAATGCGAAATATTTAAAAAATCACAAAAACGAGGCTCAACTCAAACAACTCTTTAAATCACTCGAAGATAACATTCGGGCTGCCGCTGAACATGGCCAATATCATTCTGTATGGACTACTGGAAATGCCTCGTTTATGGAGGAAATCGAAAACACCCTCACAGCAAATGGCTTTGATGTGATTTATGATGAGGGTAGTTATAACATTAAATGGGCCCCTCCCAACGCCGATTAGCCTGATAACCCCAATCGCACCACTATGTCCCGCTTTCGGCCGAAAGATTCTATGGTTTATGTCAAGGCGATTGAAAGTCGTTTTGGGTCGAATTCAGTGTTATGGGTATAGAGCGACCAAGCCGTGCGTGCGATGCGCCGAGCCAGAACGACGACTGCCGCGGTACTGGATAACCCCTTTTTACGCGAGTGCTCATACAGGGGTTTCCAGGTCTTGGTTTTGAGAGCGGACAAGGCCGCCAGGTAGAGCAATCGTCTGAGTTCGGAGGATCCGCGTTTGGAGAGACGCCGTTTGCCGCGATGCTGTCCTGAGTCATCCGGCCGGGGATCGAGACCGGTAAACGCAACGAAGGCATCGGCATTCTTCAAGGGGACACGTTCGAGAGTATTCACCAGGGCGGCGCTGACGAGCGGGCCGACGCCATAGATCGTGCGCAGGTGGGCTACGTGTTGTTTACGATCGGGGCTGGCCTCAACCAGCGCCTTGACGCGCTGATCGATGCGCGCAATCAGTTTATCAAAGCGTTCTCTCAGTGCCTTGAGTTCGGCGCGGAATCCATCCAGGTCCCGAAGCGACATTGCCAGCGCCTGACGCATGGCGCTGAGTTTGGCGCGGCGGCTGATCAGGCGATCCATTTCGCGCTGCTCCGGAGTAGGCGGAATCCAGGCGTGCAGCTTCGTGTGCTCGTGCGCAACCATCCGGGCCAGCAGTTGGGCATCGACACGATCGGTCTTGCCGCGCAATCCGACGGCCTTGGCGTAGTGGCGGGCGTCCTTGGGATTGAGCACAAACACGGTGAAGCCGAGCTTGTGAGCCATATGAGCAAACCACTATTCTTTTGAGTAGAAGAACGATCAACTAATTTACTGAAACGGCAACCGCCGCGACATAATCATTATCAATCTCCGCCTCATATAGCGCATAGCCGCTGACGTGCTGTGAAATAGTAAGTCCCGGTGGCGAGATGACTTCAAAGCTGCTAAGCGACATGAACAATCCTTCCCCACTTGCTTTGGTCACCGCTTCCTTGCACGTCCAGCAGGTCAGGAAAGCGTGCTTGCGTTGCGCTTCTGGCAAACTTTGGATCGTCGCGTATTCATTCGACGTGAAATAACGCTCTGCCAGCGCCGCGCAATCCACTTCGCGGTGCAGATATTCAATGTCCACGCCCACCGGCTTGATATCTGAAATCGCGATTAGCGCACGCTCATGGGAATGCGAAACATTAAAATGAATCGACGTACCGGCTATCAACGGTTTGCCTTTTCCCGTCTGGGTGAATTTGATGGCTTTCGGATCGATGCCGAGATGTTCGCCAAGTAATATTCGTAATGTTCCGCGTGCGACGATAAAGCACCGGCGGTCATGTTCAAAATAAAAGTGCTGCGCGCGCTCCCGCTCATTCGGGGATAGTAGATTCGCGTACTGACTGACGACATTGGTATCGGGATCGAGGCGCGCGAGCCAGAGTTCAATTTCGGCATCGGGTATTGCGATGCGTTCAAGCCCGAACGAAGTCATTGCTTGCCTGTTGTGATAAGAAGCCTCTAACATCACGGCTGCGTCATCCTAATGAAGAAGATCGTGTTTTTCCTGAAAATACTGTCGCGGTTGCCGTTGGCGGCGCTGTATGTGCTGACCGACGGCTTATACCTGTTTATTTACCATATCTGGGCCTTCCGCAGGGAATTGTCGCGGTCGAATCTTCGCAATTCCTTTCCGGACAAGTCGCCTGATGAGATCGAGCGCATCGCGCGGACGTCCTACCGCAACGCGTGCAACCTGATGGCGGAAGTGCTGAAAGGGGCGGCGATGCCGCCGGAAGAGTTGTGCCAGCGGGTCAGGATCGTCAACGCCGACCTGTTGCAGCCGTATATCAAGGCCGGCCGGCCGCTGGTGCTGCTGGCGTCGCACCATTGCAACTGGGAATGGCTGCTGCTGGCCGCCTGCCTCGAACTCAGGATGCCGGTGGACGCGGTGTACAAGCCGTTGCGGGTGCCTGCCATCGACCGTTTCATGCAGGAGACACGCTCGCGCTTCGGTGGCAATCCGATTCCGGTCGGAAATTTCATGATCGAAGTGATGAAACGGCGCGATGCGGCGCGCGTCTTCGCGCTGGTCGCCGATCAAACTCCGCCGCATGACGAGGAAAAGCACTGGATGCGCTTCCTGAACCAGGACACCGCGTTCTTTGTCGGCGCGGACAAGATCGCGCGCATGGCGCGCGCGCCGGTATTTTTCGTCGGCATGCACCGCGTGCGGCGCGGCTATTACGAGGCGGAGTTGCAGCTGCTCGCCGAGCCGCCGTATCAAAGCGAGGGTTACCCCGTCATCGAGCGCTACGTGCGGGTGGCGGAAAACCATATCCGGCAATATCCGTCCGACTGGCTGTGGATGTACCGTAAGTGGAAATACAAGAAACCGCTCTATGCGTGAGCCGTCAATTGTTTTTTCAGGTAACCGGCAAGTTCGGAAATCGTCGGATAGTCGAAAAAGTCGGTGACCTGTAGTTTGCCCGGATAAATCGTTTCGATGCGCTGGTGGATTTGCGCCAGCGTCAACGAACTGGTGCCGAGTTCGAAAATGTTGTCGTGCAGCCCGACCGCCTTGCCCGCGATCAGGGCATCGCAAATTTCCTTGAGCGCGCGTTCGATTTCGTTTTGGTCTTCCGATTCCGCCGGCGTATCCTGCGACGCAAGTGCGTGTAGTTGTCCGATGATCTGATTGAATTCGCCATTTTGATATTGCTGCGCCAGCAGATAACGCTGGATCTTCCCGCTCGTCGTCTTGGGGATTTTATGGATTGGAATGACATGACTGACGACGATACCGATATGTTCGTTCACACACTTCCTGACGGTTTTGATAATTGAAACGAAGCTGCCTGCATCACCGCGGTGCAGGACGAATACCAGCACTTCGTCGGTTTCCGCTTGTTCCGGCCGCACGCCACAGGCGGCGGTTTTGCCCAATTCGATGCCGGCATGCTGGTCGAGCGTGACCTCGATATCTTGCGGATAGTAGTTCTGGCCGTTGACGAACAAAATCTCTTTCCAGCGTCCGGTAATGACAAGGCCGACAGCGCTGATGAAGCCAAGATCGCCGGTATCTAGCCAGCCGTTATCCGAGATGGCGGCGCGCGTAGCCTCGGGGTTTTTATAGTAACCGCGCGTGACATTACCGCCGCGGATCAGGATGCGGCCGATAGTGCCGTCTGCAATTTCCTGCCCATTATCGTCGGCGATGCGAATCGTGCAATTTTCAATCGCCCGGCCGACACAGGCAAAAACAATCCCATCGTCGGCGCCGGCGTCCGTAATCGCGACGCGGGTGCCGACGTTTAACGTTGCGCGCCGTACCGCAATCGTACGGTAGGGAGTTTCCGGCTCGGGGAAGGACACGGCGAGGCTGGCTTCCGCCAGGCCGTAGACCGGGAACATGACCGTGGATTTCAGGCCGCTGGGAGCGAGAGCCGCTAAAAATTCTTCACACAGCGTGGTCGATATCGGCTCGGCGCCGTTGAACAGGAGCCGCACCGAGGACAGATTGAGTTGTGCCGCCCTTTCCGGATCGAATGTCTTGAGAAAATGTTTGTAGCCGAAATTGGGAGAACAGAGCAGGGTCGCGTGTTTTTCCGCGGCTTTCACGAGCCACAGTTGCGGGCGGCGCACGAACAAGGCGGTCGGCATCAGGCCATGCGTCACGTCGGCGGTCACCAGCGTCAGGTGAAAGCCGATCAATCCCATGTCGTGAGTCAGCGGCATCCAGCTCAACCCGACGTCCTGCGAAGTAAGCTTGATGCCGCGCGCGATGGCACGGATGTTGGTGAGCAGATTGCGGTGGGTCAGCACCACGCCTTTGGGCTCGCTGGTGGAACCCGATGAATACTGGATGAAGGCGATATCGTCCGGCGTGGGCGTGTGCGGCGATCCCGGGCGGCTGATGTCGTCGACTCGGTCGAGCAGAACCGTGCGCGGTTTCAGCCGTTCGATTTCATCGGCCAGGTCGTTGGCCGGCGCAAAACCCGCGTAGCGCGAGAAAACGCGGCTGTCGGTGCACAGAAAGGGATCGGCAAGCTGGCGCAGAATGCGAAAGAATTTTTTTCGATGTTCATCGTTGGCGCCCGGCGCGACCGGCACCACCGCGATGCCGCCGAGCACGCCGGCCCAGAATGCGTCGATGAACTGCTGATTGCTTTCGACCAGCAGCAGCATTTCGCTTCCCGGCCTGGCGCCGCACGCCTGAAAGTGCCGCAGCAGGCCGAGCGCACGACTCCATAAGTCCTTGATGGGCAAGCGCCGTTCGTCGTGTCCGCCTTCGATGAAGTCGATAACGCGCGTGCTGTCGCGGCGCGCGGCTAACGCATCATTCAGCGCATTGAATTCAGTCATGAACGAAGTTCCGGTTGCATCATCAACGGGTGTTTGGTGCGCAGGTTGACCTGACATTCGAGTTCGACCGGTTGCTGCGGCAGGTAGCGCAGCCGGACGTCGCGCGCCAGCAGCGCAGCATGATAAATCATTTCGACCATTGCGAAATGCTCGCCGATGCAGGCGCGTGGACCCAGCGCGAACGGCAGATAGCAGAACCGGTTGCGCTGCCCGGCGTGCGTGACCGAGAAACGTTCGGGATTGAAACGTTCGGGATCGGTCCAGAACTGCGGATGACGGTGCACGAGGTAGGGCGAAATGAAAACGTCGGTGTTCGCGGCGATGGCGATGCCGGCGATGACATCGGCGCCGATGGACCGTCTTGTCAGCAGCCAGCCCGGCGGATAAAGACGCATCGCTTCTTCGATGATTTGCCGGGTATAGGGCAGTTGAACGGCGATCGCATCGATTGTCGCGGGCGGCTGCGGAAAGCGGTCAATTTCTTCGTGCAGGCGTGCTTCGACCGCGGGATGCTGGGACAACAAGTACCACATCCAGTTGAGCGCGCTCGCCGTGGTTTCATGCCCGGCGATGATCAACGTCATGGTTTCGTCGAGCAACAACCGTTCCGGCATCGGTTCGCCGGTTTTACGATCGCGCGCCGTGATCAGCATGCCCAGAAGATCCGTGTTTTTTTCAGCACGTGCGCGACGGCGGGCCACGCATTCGGCGATCAGCTTGGACAGCGCCCGGAATTTATAGGCGAAAGCAAGGTTACGCTGGGTGTCTTCGATCAGCAGCGCGAACGGATTCGAACCGTGCTCGGCGATGATCCATTCCAGGTCGTCCCCGAAAATCGAGCGCAGTATGACCTCCAGAGTCACTTCGCTCATGCTGCGGGTGACGTCGATGGTTGTTCCTGCGCGCGCCGCCCGTCCCCATTTTTCGCGCAGTCCGAGATTGGCGCTGCGGATGTGTTCCATCATGCGTGTAATCACGTCGCGATGGAACGCCGGTTGCAGCAGCTTGCGCTGGCGACGCCACAAATCGCCTTCGCTGACCATGATGCCGCCGCCCAGCAGGATACCGACGCGTTCGATGCCCAAGCCCTTGGTGTAGTTGTGGTGGTTATCGACCAGTACGTGCCGCACGTGCTCCGGGTGGCTGAGGACATAAATATCCGCTTGAGTGAGCGGGGAGTGGATGCGAAATGCATCGCCCAGTTCGGCAAAATAGCGCAGCAACTTGGCCAGCATGTCCTCGGAGAAGCTGATATCAAGGGGTTCCTTGGCCGCAGGCGGCAGCTTGTTACCGGTTACAAGGCGGGACATGGGCAAATGTCTGGGCGGTCAAGGTGGAAAAAAGTGGAAACGGCGCCGAATCGGGTGAATTAATCCTAACCCAGAGAAAATAATATGTTGCCGCAGGTGTTGCAAGCACTGTCTCCAATAATCTATAATTCCGCTTCTTTGCTGATCCCGGCCGGTTTAGGGCGGGGGTTGGCCTGTTCTTTAAAAATTTACAGCCGACAAGTGTGGGCGCTTGGTTTTGGGACAAGCGCATTTCTCCGTTCGCGGATAAATGTGCAAACTTTCAATACAGAAGTGCTCGCATGATTTTTATACGTCAAGCGAGAGTAATAATTTTGCAGAGATTAAACTGAAGAGTTTGATCCTGGCTCAGATTGAACGCTGGCGGCATGCCTTACACATGCAAGTCGAACGGCAGCATGACGTGTAGCAATACACGTTGATGGCGAGTGGCGAACGGGTGAGTAATATATCGGAACGTACCCTGTAGCGGGGGATAGCTCGGCGAAAGCCGGATTAATACCGCATACGCTCTACGGAGGAAAGCGGGGGCCGCAAGGCCTCGCACTATAGGAGCGGCCGATATCGGATTAGCTAGTTGGCGGGGTAATGGCCCACCAAGGCGACGATCCGTAGCTGGTCTGAGAGGACGGCCAGCCACACTGGAACTGAGACACGGTCCAGACTCCTACGGGAGGCAGCAGTGGGGAATTTTGGACAATGGGCGCAAGCCTGATCCAGCCATGCCGCGTGAGTGAAGAAGGCCTTCGGGTTGTAAAGCTCTTTCGGCAGGAACGAAATGGTTCGTGCTAATACCACGGACTGATGACGGTACCTGAAGAAGAAGCACCGGCTAACTACGTGCCAGCAGCCGCGGTAATACGTAGGGTGCAGGCGTTAATCGGAATTACTGGGCGTAAAGCGTGCGCAGGCGGTTTGTTAAGACAGGTGTGAAATCCCCGGGCTTAACCTGGGAACTGCGCTTGTTACTGGCAGACTGGAGTGTGGCAGAGGGGGGTGGAATTCCACGTGTAGCAGTGAAATGCGTAGAGATGTGGAGGAACACCGATGGCGAAGGCAGCCCCCTGGGCTAACACTGACGCTCATGCACGAAAGCGTGGGGAGCAAACAGGATTAGATACCCTGGTAGTCCACGCCTTAAACGATGTCAACTGGTTGTTGGGGGATTAACTCCCTTAGTAACGAAGCTAACGCGTGAAGTTGACCGCCTGGGGAGTACGGCCGCAAGGTTAAAACTCAAAGGAATTGACGGGGACCCGCACAAGCGGTGGATTATGTGGATTAATTCGATGCAACGCGAAAAACCTTACCTACCCTTGACTTGTAGTGAACCTCGCAGAGATGTGAGGGTGCCCGAAAGGGAACGCTAACACAGGTGCTGCATGGCTGTCGTCAGCTCGTGTCGTGAGATGTTGGGTTAAGTCCCGCAACGAGCGCAACCCTTGCCATTAGTTGCTACATTCAGTTGGGCACTCTAATGGGACTGCCGGTGAC
>Ga0335085_10002111_pt1 | contig 38472 bp, 37 predicted proteins | sample Lox_Sample_45_FD_206712 | JGI IMG/M metagenome (GOLD analysis project Ga0335085, IMG submission 206712) | Soil microbial communities from Loxahatchee National Wildlife Refuge, Florida, United States - Lox_Sample_4.5 | ecosystem: Environmental > Terrestrial > Soil > Wetlands | place: USA...
ACTCGATGGCCAGGCCGGCGATCGGGACCAGCAGCATGGATGCGAAGACGACATACAGGGCGGCGAAGCCTCGCTGGCTCCGGGCCGTGCGACGATGCAGTTTCATAGGTTACTACTCCCCACTCAATGCCGTTCCCTCACGGTCAATTGTCATTCGGTCTGGCCGCACTGAGTTGGCGCGACCGTTGGCCACAAGCAGGCTCGCGCGCCAGGCGTGCCGTCCAACTTAGTAAATCGTTCTGGCGTACACCACGGGCTGCCCCGACATTCCTGGGATGTTGAGGGCCGGCGTCTGGTTGACCATCTCCGCCACATAGGCGGTTTCGCCCGCGTTGAGCGTCAACACCGACCCGAACCCGGTAGCCACAGCAAGAGTGCTGCTGGCCTGATTCACCGTGGTTACTTTATTGGTGGTTCCGTTGACCGTCGTTAAAGGCGGCGTCCCGAACGCACTGCTGCCGGACCCGGCATTGCCCAGCGTCAACTGCTCGGTGAATACCGGCTTGCCCAGGTTGGCGCAGGGCTTGCCGGGCGGCGCGATTTGGGCGGCATCGCAATCGGACTGCTGCTCGATCTTGATCTGCGACAGAATCACCACGCTGGTGCCCGTGGATGTCAGGTTGAAGCCGGAGGCCAGCGTCTGTGCGTTCTGTTGCGGACCACTGTTGCGAAAATTGATTCCCTGAATGTACATGTGGCCCAGGTCGCGTGTGATTTGCATCATCTGAATGCTGTTCACGAGGCGAAAGCCGTACACGAAAACGCCCAGCACCAGGGGCGTGAGGAACAGCAGCGACAGGCTGAATTCGACGATGGCGACACCGGAACGGGATTGCAGTTTTCTCGATGCCATAATGACTTACTCGCTCTTCGTAATACAGGGAAAGGGAGCCGGAATTTGTTCCATCACGTCGTACGCCCGCGCCCAAATATTGACCGGGCTGCGCAGTGATAGAAAGGGCGCCCAGGGATTGAACTGGTAGCCTTCCACGGACACTTCCACGATATTGCCGCCCTGGTTGTTGGTGACTGTCCCTGTAACCGGATTGATGAAATGCACGTGGATATAGCCAGACGCCGAACTGCTGGTGAGAAAGCCAATCGCGTTGGTTTGCACGATCTTCTTGATCGAATCGTCCTGGCACGGCCCTGGCTTGTTTTGGCCCGTGATGGCATAGCGAACGCCTTCGCGGACAGCGTGCTGGAACGTGCTGCGCAGGAAGATGGCCATCGAAAGATCCAGCAGCAGGAAAGTGATTCCCAGAAGCGGAGCCAGAATCAAAGTGACCTCGATCAGTTCGGCTCCGCGCGACCGGTATGCGCGGCCCGCGCGCCGGGCGGGCTTCGTGAGTAAGTTATGCGTATTCGTACCCATCGGCAAATATCTCCGACGACGCGACCTGGAAGCCATTATAGGATCGGGAGATCCGGGAAAAAGTCCCATCGATTCTACGGCGGTAATAGTAAAACTCAGCGAAATCGAGGCATAGCGGCCAGTTAACCCGGCAGTCGGGAAAACCGCCGCGCGACGCGCAGACAGAGCTAAGTGGCTAATCGAGACTGATATACAGTCAATCGTCAGAGTATGGGGACAGGTACCTGACGTGCCGAAAACGCAGGGCAGTCTTAGTACATTCCGAGCGAAATGCGTTTTGGTACTGTTACTCGGAACGAGTACGCAACTCGGCTGCAAGCGAGGCCGCACGCTGAAATTCGGTCTGCAACTGGCGTGTCCGGAGATTGTCCCGGATATGCTCCAGTTCCTGGATATACAGCCCCAAGGCGCGCTCAATGTGCTCGGTGTTGGTGGCCAGGATGTCGCGCCACAAGTCGTAAGAGCTCAGCGCGAGCCTCGTCATATCGATGGCTCCGGGACCGGCCACGGCACGGCGTGCGGGCGAATCGACCTGTTCCTCGAGCGTCGCGGCGAGCGCCGTGGAGGCCAGTTGTTGCAGATGCGAAGTGAGTGCTGTTACCCGGTCGTGCTCGTCGCAATCGAGCACCGTGATTCGCGCGCCGATGCGTTCGAGCCACTGGCGGAAGTCGCGCGCAGCCGGAGTTTCGAGCTCCGCAGGTTCGTCCGGCGTGAGAACCCAGGTGCGGCCACGGAATAAGTCGGCGTCGGCAGCCGAGGCTCCGCGGGTTTCCTTCCCCGCCATGGGATGGCCGCCCAGGAACTGCCCACGCGTGAGGCACTGGCGGGCGGTGTCCACGATAGCACACTTGGTGCTGCCGGCATCCGTAATGAGCGCTCCAGCCGCGACCAGCGGGTCGAGATGCCGGATGGTGTCGAGGATGCGGCCGATGGCTTGGGCCAGGAAGATCAGGTCGGCGTGCGCTGCGGCTTCGGCGAGTGGAACGCCGCGGTCGATGGCGCCGGCGGCAAGGGCTTCGGCAATCGCGGGCGGAGAACTGACGCCCAGGATTTCGCCGCGGAATCCGGCCTTGTGCAGCGCGAGGCCGAACGAAGCGCCGATCAGTCCGGTTCCGATGATGGCTACGGTCTGCATGCCTTACAACAAACTACAATACAGTTATCCAACCTGGAGAACGTTGACCAATCCCCTACAAAGAGGACCTTTCCCTTCCTGCGGTCCGGAGATGCACGACCAAATTCGGCCGCGCTGCGGTCCGTTCGCAAAGGCCAACTCTCCGCTGTAGCACTTACACCGTCCGCCCCACCGCCGCGGCGATCATCTTCAACTGCCGCATCATATCTTCGAACTGCTCGGGAAACAGCGACTGCGCCCCGTCGCTGAGCGCGTGGTCGGGGTCGGGATGCATCTCCACCAGCAGGCCGTCGGCGCCCGCGGCCACGGCGGCCCGCGCCATCGGTACCACCTTATCGCGGCGGCCGGTGCCGTGCGATGGATCGGCCACCATGGGCAGGTGCGACAGCTTTTTCACGATCGGAATGGCCGAAATATCCATGGTGTTGCGCGTGTACGTTTCGAACGTGCGGATGCCGCGCTCGCACAGGATCACGTCGTAGTTGCCGCCCGACAGAATGTACTCGGCCGAAAGCAGCAACTCCTCAATGGTCGCGGAAATACCGCGTTTGAGCAGCACTGGCGTGCGCTGCCGGCCCAGATCGCGCAGCAAGTTGAAGTTCTGCATGTTGCGCGCGCCCACCTGCAGGATGTCGGCGTATTGCGCTACCAGCGGAATCTGGCTGCTGTCCATCACTTCGCTGACCACGGCCAGCCCGTGCCGCCGCGCGGCGTCGTGCAGCAGCTTCAGCCCTTCCTCGCCGAGTCCCTGGAAGCTGTAGGGCGAACTGCGCGGCTTGAAGGCTCCGCCGCGCAGGATCTGCGCTCCGGCGCGCACGGCGATTTCGGCTGAGCACTCGATCTGCCCGGCGCTTTCCACGCTGCACGGACCGGCCATGACCACCACGTGTTCCCCGCCGATCTCGACGCCGTTAACCTTTACCACCGTGCCACCGGGCCGGAAACTCCGGCTGGCGAGTTTGAAGGGCGAGACGATGCGATGCGCCTCCTTCACGCCCTCCATCACTTCGAGAATGCCGAGGTCGAATTCTTCCTTCCCGCCCACGCCGCCGAGCACTGTGTGGATCACGCCGGTCGAGCGGTGCACGTCGAAGCCCATCTCGATCATGCGGTCGATGACTGCCTGAATCTGAAGCTCGCTGGCGCCCTGCTGCATCACGACTAACATTTACTGATCTCCATCCGCTGTGGTTTGAACGATGCGCAGCTTCTGGATCGTGCGCATCTCGTCGATAATGCGCTCGAAGATGCGGCGCAGCGCCTCCGGCGTCAGCGGCCCGTGATTGGTTGCGGTGATGTTGGCGAATACCTGATCTTCGCGCTTCGGCTCATAGATCGGAAGCTGCGCCTGTCGCTTGACCCGGCCAATGTCCTCGACCACGCGCGTGCGCTCATTGAGCAATTCGACGATGCGGCGGTCCACCTCGTCGATCAGCACGCGGTACTCCTCCAGGTGCGCGCGGGCTTCGTCGCGCGTCATGCCGCCGCTCCAAACCCGTGCTTCAGCTCGCGCGTGAACGATTCGAGTTGAATCTCCAGCGACGGATTGTCCAGGTTGCGTTCGATCAGCCGCACGAAGGCGCTGCCTACCACTACCGCCTCCACTTGCCGCCCCAACTCCGCCACGTGCTCGGGCTTGGAGATGCCGAAACCGACGGCCAGTGGCAGATCGGTCACTCTGCGCACGGCCTCGATCAGCGGCCCTACCGACGCGGAGAGCGATTCGCGCTCGCCCGTGACGCCCGTCCGCGACACCAGGTAGACGAACCCGGTGGAGTACTGCGCCACCAGTTTCAAACGGCGCTCGGTGGAAGTCGGCGCGGCCACGAAGACCGTGTCGAGGCCGTGCGCATGCATCGCCGAGGCATACGCGCCGGCTTCTTCGACTGACGCATCGATGAGCAGGCAGCCATCGATTCCGGCGCGCGCGGCGTCGTCGGCCAGGCGGTCGAGGCCGTAACGCATCACCGGGTTGAGATAGGTGAACAGCAGCAGCGGCACCTCGGAGCGCTTGCGGATTTCCGCGGCGATCTCAAGCACGCCTCCCAGCGTGGTGCCGGCTTTCAACGCCCGCTCGCCGGCCCGTTGGATCACCGGTCCATCGGCGATCGGATCGGAGAAGGGAACACCCAACTCGATCAGGTCGGCGCCGCCGCGCACCAGGGCATCGATCAGGGCAGGTGTGCGCTCGGGCGTCGGATCACCTGCGGTAATGTAAGCGATCAGCCCCTTGCGGCCTTCGCGCCGCAGGCGGTCGAAAAGGCAGCCGATACGGGTCATCGGTCGAGCTCCGGAAAGTTTTCGCGGTAGATATCGATGTCCTTGTCGCCGCGGCCGGAAAGATTCACCACAAAGATGCGGTCCTTGGCCGACGGCGCGCGCTTCACGGCCTCGGCCACCGCATGCGCCGATTCGAGCGCTGGAATGATCCCCTCGGTGCGCGACAGCATCCGCGCAGCCGCGAGCGCTTCTTCGTCCGACGCCGACAGGTACGAGGCGCGGCTCTGGTCGTGCAGCCAGGCGTGCTCGGGGCCGATCATGGCATAGTCCAATCCGGCCGAGACGGAATGCGTGCAGGCGATCTGCCCATGCTCGTCCTGCAGCACGTAGCTGTAAGCGCCCTGGAGCACGCCCGGCGCGCCTCCGCGATAGCGCGCCGCATGCTGCCCGAGCGATTCGCCGCGCCCCCCAGCCTCCACCCCGATCAGTTCCACTGAAGCATCCGGCAGAAACGCGTGGAAGATCCCGATGGCATTCGATCCGCCGCCCACACAGGCGATCACCGCATCCGGCAGGCGTCCTTCGGCTTCCAGAATCTGCGCGCGCGCCTCCTCGCCGATCACCTTGTGAAAATCGCGCACCATCATGGGGTAGGGGTGCGCACCAAGCGCCGAGCCGAGCAGGTAATGCGTCTCCGCGACATTGGCCACCCAGTCCCGCATGGCCTCGCTGATAGCATCTTTCAAGGTGCGGCTACCGGTCGCCACGCCCACCACCTGCGCGCCCAGCAGCCGCATGCGGAAGACATTCAGGCGCTGCCGGCGCATGTCCTCTTCGCCCATGTAAACCACGCATTCGAAGCCCAGCAGTGCGCAGACCGTAGCGGTCGCCACGCCATGCTGCCCCGCGCCGGTCTCGGCGATGATGCGGCGCTTGCCCATGCGCCGCGCGAGTAGCGCCTGGCCCAGGCAGTTGTTGATCTTGTGAGCGCCAGTGTGCAGCAGATCTTCGCGCTTCAGCCACAGGCGCGCGCCGCCCAACTGCTCGGAGAGATGCCGTGCGTAGTACAGCGGCGTGGGACGGCCCGCATAGGTGCGGAGCAGCATCGAAAGCTCGGACTGAAACGCCGGGTCCTGGCACGCGGCCAGATAAGCGCGCTCCAATTCTTCGATGGGCGCCATCAGCACTTCGGGGACATAGCGCCCGCCGTAGGGTCCGAAGTGCCCTCCGGGATCGGGTTGCGGCGTCATGGGCGGAAAGCCTCCCGCGCAGCGGCGAGGAATGCGGTCATTTTCACAGGATCCTTTTTGCCCGGCGCGCTCTCGATGCGCGAGCAGGCGTCCACGCCCCAGGCATGGCGTGCCATGGCGATGGCTTGTGCGACATTCGTCGCGTCGAGGCCGCCGGCGAGAATAATGCGCATGGAGCTGTAGGCGGCCAGCGTCCAATCGAAGCTTTTCCCCGAGCCGCCATACAATTCGCCGGCTGGGCCATCGAGCAACAGCGCCTCGATAGGGCTGTTCAGAAACGGCACAGTCTTCGCGGCGTCCACCGTATTCAACGGGCCGGCGACGCGGGTGGCTTTCCAGATTGCAAACCCACGCGGATAATCGGCAGGTTTTTCATCGCCGTGAAGCTGCGCGACGTCAAGTCGGGCGATGAGGGCGACGCGTTCCACATGCTCACGAGGCTCATTCACGAACACACCCACGCGCTTTACGCCGGGCGGTGTCGGAATCTCTGCCGCCAGTTCCGGCAAGATGTAGCGTGGACTCTTCGGGTAGAAATTAAATCCGATGGCATTGGCGCCCGCCTCGCACGCCAGCGTCGCATCTTCCGCGTTGGTGATGCCGCAAATCTTCAGGATCATGCGGCCACCAACTGTTGCAGCGCCGCGGCCGGATCACCCGAGCGCATCAGGTGCTCGCCGACGAGGAACGCCGAATAGCCCGCCGCCCGCAACCGCGCGATGTCACGCGCATCGTGGATGCCGCTTTCGCTTACCAGCAGCGCCCCGGCAGGCATGTGCTCCGCGAGCCGCAACGAAGTTTCCAACGACACCTCGAATGTCGAGAGGTCGCGGTTGTTGACGCCGATCAGGTCGGCCCCCGCGGCTTTCACCTTCTCCAGTTCGGGCAGGCTGTGGACTTCCACCAGCGCCGCCATCCTGTAACGCGCGGCGGCCTCGCGGAAGTCGCGGATCTCGCGCTCCGTCAGAATCGCCGCGATCAGCAGGATCGCATCAGCGCCGTGGGCTGCCGCTTCGACAATCTGCTCCGGCGCAATTGTAAAATCCTTGCGCAGCACGGGCAGCGGGACAGATGCGCGGGCGGTCTGCAAATCATCCAGCGACCCCTGGAAGAAGCAGCGGTCGGTCAGGACGCTTAGCGCTGCCGCCCCTCCGCGATGATACGCCGCCGCGATCTGCGCGGGCTGAAAATCGGCCGCCAGCACGCCCTTGCTGGGTGATGCCTTCTTGATTTCCGCAATAATCGCCAGCGTGCACGCAGCCAGTGCGCCGCGAAAATCGCGCCGCGCCGAAGGGTCCTGCAGACGCGACTCGGCGCGCTCTTCCCAAAACGGCAGACTTTCCGCCGCCGCGGCAAGCTCCGCGCGCGTGTTGGCGACAATACGGCTCAGAATGTCCGGAACGGTTTCGAGCAAAGGCGTTTCTTTATGGTAACAAAGAAGGAGGCAAACGCCCGAACAACCATGCGAATCGAAACCCGCGCCATCCACGCCGGCAGGCGCATCGACCCGGCCACCGGCGCCGTCACGCTGCCCATCCACCTCTCGACCACTTTCGAGCGCGGCGCCGACGGCCAATATCCGCTGGGGTTCAGTTACTCGCGCGAGAATAATCCCAACCGCGCTGCGCTGGAAGCCTGCCTTGCCGACGTCGAAGGCGGTACCGAGGCGCTGGTCTTCTCCTCCGGCCTGGCGGTGGCGACGGCGCTGGTGCAGGGCCTCGAACCGGGCGACCACCTGATCGCCCCCGACGACGTCTACTGGGGGCTGCGCAAAGTCATCGGCGGCGTCTTCGGCAAGTGGAGTCTGGAAACTTCGTACGTCGATATGACGCAACCCGATGCCGTGCGCGCCGCCCTGCGTCCCTCGACGCGGCTCATCTGGACCGAAACTCCGTCCAACCCTCTGATGAAGATCACCGACCTGCGCGCCATCGCGCAATTGGCTCGCGACGCCGGACCGAACATCATTACGGTTTGCGATGGCACCTTCGCCACGCCGGTCCTGCAGCATCCGCTCGATTGCGGCTTCGACATGGTGGCGCACTCGACGACCAAGTACATCAGCGGCCACAGCGACGTGGTCGGCGGTGCGCTTATCACCCGCCATCCGAATTACCTGTTCGAGCGCGCCCGCGCCTCTCAGCGCTATGGGGGGTCGGTGCCCTCGCCCTTCGAATGCTGGCTCAGCCTGCGCGGCATCGACACGCTGCCGTACCGCGTCCGCGCCCATTCGGAGAATGCCATGCGGGTGGCGCAGTTCCTTTGCAGCCACCCTAGGGTGGAAGCGGTGCATTATCCCGGACTGTCCTCGCATCCCGGACACGCCGTCGCGGCGGCGCAGATGTCGGCCTTCGGCGGCATGCTCTCCTTCCAGATCCGCGGTGGGGCGGACGAAGCCATGGCGGTCGCGGCGCGCTGCCATTTGTTCATCCGCGCCACCAGCCTCGGTGGGGCGCACAGCCTGATCGAGCACCGCGCCTCGGTGGAAGGTCCGCAGACCAAGACGCCTCAGAACCTGTTGCGCATCTCGGTGGGTCTTGAGCATCCCGACGATCTTGTCGAGGACTTGGCCCAGGCGCTCGGGGCCTAGGACGGCCTGGTACCGCGCACAACACGGCTGCTGAGCACGCCGCGCCCGCTATACTTGCAATATTGCGTATGAAAAGCTTCCTGATGCTGATCGCCGCGGCTACTACCGCGCTCGGGCAACCGCAGTTCCTCAACGAGATTCGCCAGTTGACCCACGGAGGGCAAAACGCCGAGGCCTACTGGTCGCCGGACGGCAAGCGCCTGATTTTCCAGACCACCCGGCCGCCTTACGACTGCGACCAGATGTTCGTGATGAACGCCGACGGGTCCGATCAGCACCTGGTCTCGACCGGCAAGGGACGCACCACCTGCGGCTATTTCCTGGCCGATAACAAGCGCATCGTCTATGCCTCGACGCACCTCGCCGCGGACGCCTGCCCAGCCAGCCCGGACCGCAGCAAGGGCTATGTCTGGGGCGTGTTCGCCGGCTATGACATTTTCCTGGCGGACGACAGCGGCAAGATCGAAAAGCGGCTCACGGATACGCCCGGTTACGATGCCGAGGCGACCGTCAACTGGAAGACCGGCAACATCGTGTACACCTCGTTGGCCTCTGGCGACCTTGACCTCTGGACCATGAAGGCCGACGGCACCGGCAAGCGGCAGATCACCAAGGCCGCGGGCTATGACGGTGGCGCGGTCTTCTCGCGCGACGGCAAACATCTGGTCTGGCGTGCCAACTATCCCAAAACCGACGCCGACATGAAGCGCTATAAGGAACTGCTGGCCGATAACCTGACCGCTCCCATGAAAATGGAACTGGTGGTGGCCGATGCCGACGGCAAAAACGCCCACGCCATCACCGATTTCGGCTGCGCCAGTTTCGCCCCCACCTTCACGCCGGATGGCAAGAAAATCCTGTTTGCCTCCAACAAGCATGCCTGCGACAGCCGCAAATTCGAGCTCTACCTGATCGGCATCGACGGCAAGGGGCTGGAGCAGGTCACCAATTTCGGTGGCTTCACTTCATTCCCGGAGTTTTCGCCGGACGGCAAAACGCTCGTGTTCTGCTCCGACCGCGACGCCAAAAGTCCCTATGAATTCAACATCTTCACAGGGCGCTGGAGTAAGTAGTCTCATGGGTTGGACGCGCCGCCCTCCAGGGCCATTGCGGCGGTAACCTCATTATGTTATTTATGGGTTCAAGCCGGAAGATTTAAAGATCCAACGACACCGCCCCGCTGATCGGGTATGGCGACGGCGAATCAAACCCTTCAAAGGATGGCATCCCGTGGAAGCTGTCAATCGCAAACTCATTCGTCCGTCTCTCAACGAAATCAAGGAGCAGATCACGCCGCCGCGCCGCGCTCCCCAGCAAAAGCGGCCTGTTCCGCCGGAACAGACCAATGCGGAGAACTTCTACTACGTGAAGCAGATGCAGGCCAAGACGCCGATGGTGTTCGTGCTCTGCGACGGCGAAACGCTGCATGGCACCATCGAGTGGTACGACAAGTGCTGCCTCAAGGTGAACCGCACCAACGGACCCAACCTGCTGCTGTATAAGCCCGCCATCAAGTACATGTATAAGGAAGGGTAGCCGCCCGGCTGTCTTTAAATCCGCCCGTTGCGCCGTGCGAGACGGTTTTCCCTGCGTTCGCCCGCTTCGCGATAGCGGCGTTTTTCCTCCTCCGTCTCGGGAATCACCGGCGCGATCGGTGTGGATTTGCCGTGTTCGTCCAAAGCCACGAAGGTCAGGTAGGCCGAGCAGGTGTGCAGGCGCTCGCCGCTAATCATGTTTTCGGTCTGCACATACACGCCGACCTCCATCGACGTGCGGAACACCCGGTTCACGCTCGAACGCAGGATGATCAACTGCCCGATGCGCACCGGGTGCAGGAACTGCAGACTGTCCACGGACGCGGTCACCACCGGGCGGCGGGCGTGCCGCAGGGCCGCCATGGCAGCGGCCATGTCCACCAGGTGCATCACCTTGCCCCCCAGGACATTGCCCAAGCCGTTGACGTCGTTGGGGAGCGCGAACTCGACGTACTCGGAGGCGGATTCTTTGACGGTCTTGGCGTCGCTCATGAAATTGAACAGATGCCGCTCAGCGTGCCGAAGCTTCGTTCAATCGCCGCAAATAACTCGCCACATAAGCCGCGGCCAGGCGGCCCACCACGGGATCGGGCGGCGCGGGTTGGAACTGCGACTCAGGCAGGGAATAGTCCAGGCTGCCGTGTGCGAACGGAAGATGGCCGCGCTCGACGACATAATATAAACGCACCACCGATCCTTCGCTGGCCGAGATCGTGAATCGCACCGCGTCCGGACCATCGCCATCCGGAAATCGCGGACAGCGTGCGCGGGCGTAACCCAGATTGCAGATCGGATAGAGCGTCTCAGATCCCGGTTGCCAGGGACTCTCCGGCGTGGCGTGGCACATCCCTGTCCAGGCATCGCCCAGCGGCAGCGTGGCATGGCTCGGCGAGCATTCCGGATCCGGCGCCAGAGGCACGAAGTACGGGCAGGCCATTGCGCTCGATAGTAGCACGCCTGGCGTAGAATGAAGACTGCGCATGGCGAGCACACGCTTGGAAGCACTGATTAGTATGGTGGCCCAGAAGCCCGGCGATAGTTTTCTGCGCTACGGCCTGGCCATGGAATATCGCAACGGCGGCGACCTGGAGGCGGCTGTGCGGGAGTTCCGCGCACTCCGTGATGCCAACCCGGACTACGCGGCGGCTTATTTTCACGGCGGCCAGACGCTCGAACGGATGGGCCAGGAAGAAGAAGCCCGCGAGTGGTACCGCGAAGGAATCGAGGTCACCACCCGCAAAGGCGACCAGCACGCTCGCAGCGAACTGCAGGCCGCGCTCGACCTGTTGGGGTGAAGCGAACTCGCCGGACGTTCAGTGGTTTACCGCCCTGCGTCGTGTCATATTTGGCGAATGCCCGCTCGGCTGCCCGTGAAGGTTCTCTGGCAAGACCTCTCAACCTCCTGCGCAACAGGATACGCACCGCGAACTGCGGCGACGCTCGACCTGCCAGGGTGACGGTACATGCAGCTATCCAAGCCGGCGCTCAGTGATTGCCGCCCTGCGCGGCGTAGTAATTGTTGTCGAGCCGCGAAAGCACGGAGTCCGGCACCGGGTGGCACCCTGCATTGGACGGAGTGCAACCGTCGTGGAGCTTGGACGGTGCGACCTCCTGAAACGAGGCTGCAACCTGGAAGAGGGCAGCATCGGGCTCGCCGGGAATGAGAGCGGCCAGTTCTTGAACCGTAAACCCCGTCTCGTGTTGAAGACGGAGTTGGACCATCGCACAACCCGCGTCCAAGGCGTACCAAACTGTCATCGTTCGGACCGGCCCCGGTAGCACCATCCGAACGCTGGGGTGCCCGCCGATATTCTCGGTACCGTCGACCGCCCACCCCGTCTTGGCGCCTTCGGTAGTGGCGCACTGAAGTTGTGGACTCCTTTGGATCGGCGCGCCGCCTTTCGAATAGGTGCTCTTCCTTCCCAGCAGCTCATTGGTTCGGATGCGGCCGCCATTGGCGAGGTCGATTCTGCGATCTTCCACCTTGTCGGTTGTCCCCCGCCACATACTGGAGCCGTCCGAGCGCACCGCCTCCACATAATGATTGGTGGAGGTGAGATTGCCGGAACTGTTGTAATCCTTTTCCGTCCGGAAGACTGTATACGGCACTACTCCGGAGGTCGGGTTTTGCGAATGTACCTTGTGCGTATAAGTCAGTCTAACGACATTCAGGCCTAGCATCGCCGTGGCTGCCCAGAAAAGCACGACTGAGGTTCGACCCCACTTGACGTTTCTTAAAGAAACCACACTCCACCTCCATCTAATCACAGGGAACAAAATACTCACAGCTATCATTGTAGGGCCCGTTGCAATTGTACGACCCTCCCCCGCAGTTCCTGGTCTGCGAAAGAGTGACGCCGCAGCTAGTGACATAACAGGTCCCGCAGTCGCCTGAGCGGGTAGTCTCCGTTTGTGGATCGCCCTCGCCGCAGAACTTGCAGCACGAACCTGATCCGTAAAGCCCCGCAGACAGGCTGGTCGCCCACGTTCGCCCCGCCTTCCACGCTCACCACGTCGCCGCGTGGCGACGGCGGTAGCCGATCATCTCGGATTTGGCGAGGATCTGCCCGTCAACCCTGCGCGTCTCCCAACTGCTACCATAGGATTTCCGGATGGGGCAGAAGCGCGTATCGCTGTTCGTCACGTGCATCGTTGACCAGCTTTTCCCGAAGGTTGGCATGGCGATGGCCGAAGTGTTGGAGTCGCTCGGTTACGAAGTCGATTTCCCGGAACAGCAGACCTGCTGCGGCCAGCCAGCCTTCAACAGCGGGTATCGCGCGGAAGCGCGAACGGTCGCGCGCCACTTCCTCGAAACGTTCGAACGCGCTGAAGCTGTGGTGGTGCCGTCCGGCTCGTGCACCTCGATGATCGTGCATCATTTCGCCGAGCTGTTCACCAAGGAGCCGGAGACGCTCGCACGCGTGCACTCGCTCGAAAAGCGCGTCTGGGAATTCTCCACCTTCCTCACCGAGGTGGCCGGCGTAGAAGATGTCGGCGCGCGCATGGACGCCGTGGTCACGTTTCACGACGGCTGCCACGCTTTGCGCGAGCTCGGCGTGAAGGACGCCCCGCGCCGCCTGCTCCGCAACGTGCGCGGACTCGAACTACGCGAAATGCAACCCGCCGAAGAATGCTGCGGCTTCGGGGGCACCTTCTCGGTGAAGTTCGCCGAGCTTTCCGGCGCCATGGCGCAGACCAAAATTGAGGCCATCCTGCGCACCGGCGCGGAGACCGTGGTTTCGCTCGACCCCAGTTGCCTGATGCAGATTCAGGGCGCCCTTTCGCGCGCCGGTAAGGGCATTCGCACCATGCACCTGGCCGAAGTTCTGGCCAGCCGCTGATTATGTCCGTTGAATTCGACCGCAAAATTCAAGCCACCCTGGCGGACGCCAACCTACAGCTTGCCATCTATACCTCGACCGGCCGCCTGAAGGAAGGCCGCATCAACGCCGTGCAGGAGCAAACCCTGCCCGATTACCAGGAACTGCGCACCCAGGCCAATGCCATCAAGAAGCATGCCATCGAAAACCTGGACTGGTACCTGGAAGAGTTCGAGCGCAACGTCGTGGCGCGCGGCAGCAAAGTGGTGTATTGCAAGGACGGCACGGAGGTCGCCGACTTCGTCCTGGAACTGGCCAAGGAACGCGGTGCGCGCCTGATCGTCAAATCCAAGTCCATGACCACCGAGGAAGTGGACCTCAACGAGCGGCTCGAGCATCACGGACTCGAATCGGTGGAAACCGATCTGGGTGAGTACATTCTGCAGTTGGCGCACGAAAAGCCCTACCACATCGTGGCCCCGGCGCTGCACAAGACGCGCTACGATGTCGCGGAGATTTTCACCCGAACCCTGCACGTGCCCAACGAAACCGTACCCGAGAAGCAAACCGCTATCGCGCGGGCCGTGCTGCGCGAAAAATTTCTCGCGGCCGATATCGGAATCAGTGGAGCGAATTTTCTGGTGGCCGATTCGGGCGCCATCGTGCTCGTCGAAAACGAAGGCAACGCGCGCCTCACCACCACTGCGCCCCGCATCCACATCGCCATCGCGGGAATCGAGAAGGTCATTCCGCGCGCACAGGACCTGGCCACGTTCCTGAAGCTGCTGGCGCGCAGCGCTACGGGCCAACTGCTCTCGGTCTACACATCGTTCCTTTCGGGTCCGCGGCGGGCGGGCGAGATCGATGGCCCGGAAGAGTTCTACGTGGTGCTGCTCGATAACGGGCGCACCAAGCTTCTGCCCGACCGTTCCAAGCGCCAGTCGCTCTACTGCATCCGCTGCGGGGCCTGCCTGAACACCTGCCCGGTGTATCGCAAGATCGGCGGGCACAGCTTTCCGTGGGTCTACTCAGGACCAATCGGCGCCATCCTTACGCCTCAGTTCATGGGCGTGGCCCACGAACCGGCGCTTCCGTTCGCTTCGAGCCTGTGCGGGGCGTGCGGCGAAGTCTGTCCGGTGAAGATCGACATTCCCAAGATCCTGCTGGAACTGCGCTCGGAGGTGAAAAAGGCCGAAACGCGCGAGAAGCAGAATCGCCTGGAAAAGCTGGCCTTTCGCATCTTCGCGTGGCTCATGACGCATCCCGGGTGGTATGAGATGGCCGGTCGCATTGGGGCCGCGCTGGCGCCTTCGGAGGACGGAGGCTGGATCCGCAACGTGCCCGCAGTGCTGAATTTCGGCCCGCTGAAGGCTTGGCTCAGCCGCCGCGACCTCCCGCCGCCGCCCCAGAAGAGCTTCCGCGAGATGTGGAGACGGCGCTGATGTCGCGCGACAGCATTCTGCATCGCATCCGCACAGCCGTGGGCCGCAGCGCCGGGCAGCCCCCCTCCGATCCGCCGCCGGTGCGCATCCGCGTCCCGCGAGTGCCGCTCGAGGCGCGTATCGCCAGCACCATTGCACGCGTTGAGGCGTTGGCCGGCAAAGCGCTCCGCACGAGCGACCCGCTCGGCTATGTGGCGCAGGCCATCGCCGGCAAATCGGCGGTGGCGTCCAATGCACCCTTTTTGGCGGAGTGCGGCATTACGACCCTGCCGGGTGTGCGTTCCGGCATCACCGACCATGAGGAGTTGCGCGAATTGTGCGCAGTGGCGGATATCGGGATCACTAGTGCCGACTACGTCCTGGCGGACACCGGCAGTTTGGTGATGCTCTCCAGCCAGAGGGAGGCGCGGCTGATCTCGCTGCTGCCGCCCGCGCACCTGGCGGTGGTGCGCCGGGAGTCGATTTTGACGGGCCTGGACGAGTTGTTGTCGATTTTACCGACACCGGCGGCGGTGACCAGTTCGATGGTCCTGATCACTGGGCCAAGCCGAACGGCCGATATCGAACAAATCCTGGTCCGGGGGGTACACGGGCCTGGACACATAACTGTGGTGATTGCGGGTTGACCCTCCCGGAGACTGCCCGGGCAGCTCATAGGCTGCCGGCTCTGGCAAGTATGGGCCTTTTGGTACTTTGGTTTACGGGGAAATTCCGAAAGGCCCAGTAGCTCCTTTACTCCGGAGTATCCCTTACCATAACCCCTCATGTGGGGGTATTGATCGCTGATCGATTTTCAAAACTAAGGCAAATTAATGTCTACAAAAGTGTTGCGTCCAACAAGTTGCGGTGATAGACTCTCTGCAAGGGTGGAGTAGAATACTCCGTCCTGGTGTAGACGCCGATGATAACGAGCGTATTAATAATCATCTTTTCCGGAATTCTACTGGCTTATTGGTTCCGGTACTGTTGCATTTTGCTGATCCGTACTCATGCGGAACAGCAAGCCGCATTGACTCCGGTTGCCACCAGTGCACAGTTCAACTTCCACCAGGTACGGGAGCGCCTCCGAACCGAATCGGAATTGGACTCGCTGCGCCGTTCTCTCGATCGGGACTACGCTCTGTTTGCTTATCTGCTGGAACACGCCGTTGGCCTGAAGGCCACCTCGCTCGAGGATCGCCTGCTGGTGGTGGACTATAAGGTGATGCAGTGGTGGTACCGGCTCACCAAAATCGCCGCTCCGGAGCAATCCCGACGGGCTCTCGACGAGATGGCTGCCGTCTTGGGACTGCTGGTCGGTAAGATGGCCCAGCGCGCCGCCGCACAAAGCCAGGCTTAATCCGCGTTCTCGTGTGGCGGCCGCCGGATTCCGGCCGCGTTTGGTGTTCTTTCCTCCCTGCTTTTCCTGCCTGTGGCGCTCCTCGTGCTCTACAATGTAAAACGTGGGATCTGAAGCGACTCTCCAATTAGCAATCGATCGCCTGAATTCGGTGCGCCGCGAAATCGCCAAGGTCATTGTCGGCCAGGACGATGTCGTGGAAGGCGTACTGATCTGTCTGCTGGCCTCCGGGCACGTTCTGCTCGAAGGAGTGCCGGGACTAGGGAAAACGACTCTCCTGCGCACCCTCGCGCGCGCTCTTCAATTAAAATACTCGCGCATCCAATTCACGCCCGATCTAATGCCCGCGGATATTGTCGGCAGTATGATTATCGAGACCGACGATCGCGGCGGCAAGTCTCTGCGATTTCAACAGGGTCCTATCTTTGCCAATCTTGTGCTGGCGGATGAAATCAACCGCGCGACTCCGAAAACCCAATCGGCTCTGCTCGAGGCCATGCAGGAGCGCACTGTCACCAGTGGTACCGTGACTCATGAACTCGACCGGCCGTTTCTGGTGATGGCCACCCAGAATCCCATCGAGATGGAAGGCACCTATCCTCTGCCGGAAGCCCAGCTGGATCGCTTCCTGATGAAAATTCTGGTGACCTATCCCACGCGCGACGAACTCAACCGCATCGTCGAGCGCACGGTCCAACGCGAGGAGATCGCTCCCGAAGCGGTGCTCGATCGTGACGCGATTTTAGAGGTGCGTTCGGTCTGCCGCCAGGTGCTGGTGGCGCCGCACGTCCAGGAGTATGCCATCCAGTTGGTGATGGCCACGCAACCGGAGCAGAAGGAAGCCCACGAACTGGCCCGCAAGTACGTGCGCTACGGCAGCTCGCCGCGCGGCGCGCAAGCCCTGGTGGAATGCGGACGCGTGCTGGCGCTGATGCGCGGCCGCTTCCATCTTTCCACTGACGACATTCGACAGGTAGCGCACGCCGTCCTCCGCCACCGCATCATTCTGAACTTCGATGCGCATGCCGACGGCCACACCCCCGAGACGATTCTCGACGTCATTGTAAAAGGCGTAACCGCGACCGCCTCGGTTGCGTAGGTCGCTTATGCCGTCCGCGCCCCTGCTCGACCGCGAGTTATTGGAAAAACTGGAACGGCTGGCCATCCGATGGCAGAAGTCCTTTGCCGGGCTGGTGGGCGGACATAATCTGTCGCGCTTCGCCGGCGCCGGCCAGGAATTCCTCGACCACCGCCATTTCCATCACGGCGACGATTTGCGGGCGGTCAACTGGCGCGCCTATCTGCGCTTGGAGAAGCTGTTCCTGAAGATGTTCCAGGTCGAGCCGCGCGTGCCCGTGCGGATGCTGGTGGATTGCAGCCAGTCGATGACCGCGCCGCAGCCGCAGAAATTCGATTACGCGCGCAAGCTGGCGGCCGCGCTGTGCTATGTCGGCCTGGTGCGGCTCGATAGCATCGAAGTACACGCGTTTTCCAACCGTCTCTCCCAACGGCTCTTCGCTACCGGCGGACGGCATCGCTTTCCGGGTGTGATGGACCGTATCGCCTCCTGGCAAGCGGAAGGCTCGACCGATTATCTGGCGGTGGTGCGCGAGTTTATCGGCACGTATTCGCAGCGAGGCCTGGTCATCATCGTCTCCGATTTCCTCGACGACCGCGGCTGCGAACGCGCTCTCGAATACCTCATCGATTTCGGCCACGAGCTGATGCTCTTGCACATCTGGTCTGAAGAAGATCGCGTGCCACCGTGGCGCGGCGAGCTCGACCTGCGCGACGCCGAAACCGGCGCCGCCCTGCGGCTCGACTTCGACGATACGGCGCGCCAGCGCTACACCCGCGCGTTTGACGAATACTGCCAGCAGATCCAGGCCCTGGCGCTGCGCAGCGGCGGACGGTACGCGGGCGTCTCCACGTCACAATCCATCGAGAACCTGATCTTCGGCGATCTGGTCCGCGTCCGGGGGATCGCTTAATGTACCTCCTGAACCTCTCGTTTCTGCAGTTCCTGACGGTGTTCGGCTCGATCTCGGCTTTTGCGGTCGCCCTGTATCTGCTGGACCGCTCGCGGCGTCGCCAGGTGGTAGCGACTTTGCGGTTTTGGGTCGCTGCCGAGCAGCCTGCCGCCGCGGCACACCGCAGGCACATCCAACAGCCGTGGTCGCTGGTGCTGCAACTGGTCAGCATGGCGTTGCTGGTGCTGGCGATCGGGCAGTTGCGTTGGGGAGCGCAGGTGCAGGCCGGCCGCGATCACGTGCTGGTGCTCGACACGTCGGCGTGGATGGCCGCGCGCTCCGGCAACCGCACCTTAATGGATCTGGCGAAGGACCGCGCCCGCCGCTATGTGCGCGCCCTGCCCGCGCGCGATCGCGTCATGCTGGTGCGTGCCGATGCGCTGGCCACACCGGCCACGGCCTTCGAACCCGACCATCGCAAACTGGAAATAGCCATTCTGGAATCGCACCCCGGCGCCACTGCGCTGAACCTGGATCAGGCGCTGGCCTTTGCCAAACATATTCAGGCACAGGCCGGTGGACGCGCGGGCGAAATCGCTTTCGTCGGTACTACCCGCACCGCCGAGCGGGAAGCCGCCGCGCCCGCGCCGCCGCGCAACTTGCGCGTGCTGCTGGTGCCCGACCCGATCGAGAATGTGGGCCTGCGCAAAATCGGAATGCGCCGCGCCGCTGCCGATCCGGGTCTCTGGGAGATTTACGTTTCGATACGCAACTACGGTTCGCAGCAGCGCAACGTCACCCTGACAATGGATTTCGGCCCCGGAGGCGCGAATGGACGGGTCGCGGCCGGCAGCCAAAAGCTGGCGCTTCCGCCAGGCGCGGAGAAAGAAGCCAGCTTCGAATACCGCACGGACGCGGCCGGCATCCTGGGCGTGTCGTTGACACCGCACGACGCCTTTCCCGCCGATGATCGCGCCGAGCTCGAAATGCCCGCCCAGCCGACGCTCAACGTGACGGTCTACTCGAACGAGCCCGATCTGCTCAAACCGCTGCTGGCCGCCACTCCGCGCGTCGCCGCCGTGTATCGCAAGCCCTCCGACTACCGCGCCAATGACACCGGCCTGGTGATCCTCGATCGCTTTGCGCCGCCCGAGAGGCCGCACGGTGATTCGCTGTGGATCGATCCGCCCACCTCAGCGTCGCCCATTCCGGTGCGCCGCACGGCTGAACAGGCCGCCTTCGCTGGTTGGGACAATACGCACCCGGCTGCCGCCGGGCTGCGCACCAAGGATTTTAAACTGGAGCGCACCACGGTGTTCGACCCGGCCGCGGGCGATGCGCGTATCGGTGAGGTGGATGCCGGACCGGTGATCGTTGCGCGCGACGGGCATCCCAAGATTGTCGTCTTCGGCTTCCACCCGGCGCTCTCGGCCATGCGCTACGAGTTGGCTGCGCCGTTGCTCTTCGCCAACCTGCTGCGCTGGTACTCGCCCGAAATCTTCCGCCGTTGGGAGATCGCCGGCGGCAGCGTTGGGTCGGTCAAGCTGCTGATGGACGAGGAAACCGCGGCCAAGGATGTGAAAGTCACCGCGCAGGATGGGTCCGCTGTGCCGTTTACCGTCCGCGACCGCACCCTGGATTTCTTCGCGGGTGTGCCCGGCCCGGTGAAGGTGGCCGCGGCCGACCGCCAGTACATTTACTCGCTCACGCTGCCGCAGATCGGCGATGCGCGCTGGGATCCGCCTGCCGATGCGCAGAAAACCATCCCGCATTTTTCGATGGTCATCGATACCTCCACCGATCTCTGGCGCATCCTGGCGTTGCTCGGCGGCGCGGGACTGCTGGCCGAGTGGATCCTGTTTGGCCATTTCCGCCGCTTCCGGCAATCGCGCGTGCTGCACCCCGTACTGCTGCGGGGCAGGGCATCGGACCCCGAGGAGGTGCGGCGATGAAGCGCTGGAATCGCGGCGGGCCCTGGATTCACCGCGGAGACACGGAGTGCGCGCAGGAAGCGCGCAGAAAAACGAGAGAGTCCGGTCTTGAATTTCGTTTTTCTCGTTTTCTCTGCGTCCTCGGTGACTTCGCGGAGAATACTGGGACTCGTGTTGAGGTGGGCCGATGAGCTTTCAGCACCCGCTGATCCTGCTTCTGCTGCTGCTTCCCGCCGCATGGGGCGCTTGGGAATGGCGCAGCTCGGCGCGCCGCGGCAACCTGGTCCTGAAGTGCGCGGCGCTGGCGGCCATTCTGCTGGCGCTTTCCGAGCCGCGCATGAGCGTCTATCAGAGCAAAATCGCGGTAGCCCTGCTCGCCGACACCTCCGCCAGCATCACGCCGTCGGATTTGCGTGTCGAATCGGCCTTCGCCGATCGCATGGAGCGCGCCCGTGGCCGTCATTGGACGCGCGTTCGCCCGCGCCACCCGCACAACTGCGCGCGAAGAGCGCACCAAGGACGGTTGGAAATTGCGCCACACCGCCGCGCCGGGCGGACATGCCACCAATCTGGAAGCCGCCATCCGCGATGGCGCCGCATCGTTGCCCGCCGGCATGGTGCCGCGCCTGGTGCTGATCTCCGACGGCAATGAGAATCTGGGCAGCGCCGCGCGGGCCATCTGGCAGGCGCAGCAACTGGGCGTGCCCGTGGACACCGTGCCTCTGGCCGGCCATCCCAAACCGAATCTGTTGCTGGAATCGATATCGCTGCCGGGCGAAGTCTTCAGCGGTGAGCGCTTTCCGATCGAGATCACCTTGGAATCGCCGCGCGATGCTCCGGCCGCGGTCCAGTTGACCGCTGAGGGGAAGACCATCGGCGCTGCGCAGGTGCAACTGGTCACCGGAGCCAATCACCTGCGCCTGCAGGCGAATGTCAATTCCGTCGGGGCGATCGCACTGGCGGGCAAGGTCAACGCCGGCGATCTGGGAGAAGCCACTTTCGAAGACGCCGTCACGCTGCGCCAACCCCGCGTGCTGCTGGTTTCGCACGATCCGGCGGCCAGCGAAGAACACCTCGTCCGCGCGCTGGAGGCCAATCAGTTTCAGGTCAACCGCGCGACCGCCGGCATTCCGGATAAGCTCGACGACTACCAGCTTATCGTCATCAACAACTGGGACATGGAATCGATTCCCGCCGCGCGCAAAGCAGCCATCGAGGAGTTCATCAAGAAGGGCGGCGGCTTGGCTTGGATCGGCGGCGAGCACAACATTTATGTAGACAAGAAGGGGCAGGAAGAAGATCCGCTGGAGCGCTCGCTGCCCGCCAAAATCGCTCCGCCGCGCTCGCCCGAAGGCACGGCAGTGGTGTTGATCATCGACAAATCGTCGTCCATGGAAGGCCGCAAAATCGAATTGGCGCGCCTGGCGGCGATCGGTGTGGTCGAGAATCTGCGGCCCATCGATACGGTAGGCGTGCTGATTTTCGATAATTCCTTCCAGTGGGCCGTCCCCATCCGCCGGGCTGACGATCGCGCGGCTATCAAAAAGCTGATCTCGGGCATCACGCCCGATGGCGGCACCCAGATCGCTCCGGCGCTGACCGAGGCCTACCAGCGCATCCTGCCGCAGACTGCGGTCTATAAACACATCGTGCTGTTGACCGACGGTATCTCCGAGGAGGGCGACAGCATGGCCCTGACCCGCGAAGCGCTCACCAATCACATCACCATCTCCACCGTCGGCCTGGGCCAGGATGTCAACCGAGCCTTCCTGGAAAAGGTGGCCACCTCGGCGCAGGGCAAATCCTATTTCCTCAACGACCCGCAAGGCCTGGAGCAGATCCTGCTGCGCGATGTCGAGGAGCACACCGGCAACACCGCCGTGGAGAAAAACATTCAGCCGAAGGTGCTCAAGCCGGCCGAGATTCTGGACGGCGTCGGCATGGACACCGCTCCGGCACTGCGTGGCTACGTGCGCTTCCAGTCGCGGCCCACTTCCGACGTCATTCTCGAGGCGGACCACGGCGACCCGCTGCTGGTGCGTTGGCAGTATGGGTTGGGCCGCTCGGCCGTCTTCACCTCCGATGCCAAAAATCGCTGGGCGGTGAACTGGGTCACTTGGCCGGGGTTCGACCGTCTGTGGGCCAACATCTTCCGCGACCTGCTGCCGCACGCACCTGAAAGCGAAGCCACCGCCGATTTCGACCGCGCCGCCAACGAACTCGTCGTGGACTACCGCCTCTCGCACAACGTCCCCGATCCGGACAAGGTCCCGGATATCTACGCCTTCGGCCCCAACGGCTTCCAGGCGCCCTTGCAAGTGGCCAAGGTAGCCGCCGGCCACTATCGCGGACGCATGTCGATCGGGCAGAACCAGGGGCTGTTCCGTGTGCGCCCGGTGGCCGATTCAGTGGCCTTCCCCGAGGTCGGCTTCTATCGACAGGAAGACGAGATGCTGGAGTACGGCAACAACGAAGCCCTCCTCCGGCAGATCGCCGCCGCTACCGGAGGGCACTTCAATCCTTCTCCCAAAGCCGTCTTCGACAACGGCAGCCGCACGATCCAGACCGTCATGGACCTGTGGCCGGAGCTCCTGGCGCTGGCTGTCGCGCTGAACCTGGCCGAGTTGGTGCTGCGCAAGTGGAAAGGCATCCTGGAAGCGCTGCATCTGAAGCAGCCGGTTTCATCGACCGAGCCCGCTGTGGCGAGCTAAACGGGCAGCATTTCCGCCTAGCTCCAACCGAAAACATCCTTAGATCCGCTTTTTCTTAAAGTCTTCTCACAGTCCAGCCGATTTGTGATGGTAGCGACCGTCCGAGTACGGGCCGCACGGCGCACGCCGTTGAGAAAGCCTTTGGAGAAGCCATGTCGATCTATCGCTTAAGAGTTTTGCTCGTGCTGCTCGCGTCGACGATTTGTACGGGAGCCTTACAGGCATCCGCGCTGGTCGCGACGCCCACGGGGAGCACGCTTACCTGCAACGTGGGAGCGACCACCACGTCCAGCACCATGACGGTCGCGATTGTGCTCCCGGCCGGCGGAACAGCCGCTACGGCCGTCGCGGTGTCACAGAGCCCCGCGAGCACGTTGACCATTACCAACCCGACTAGCACGGCCGTGAATGCCACTTCCGGCACGACTTTTACCTGGACGATTACCGAACCGAGCGGTTGTAAGCCCGCCGGCTCGGTGCAATTGACCTTCACACCGACGGGCGGAAACACGTCCGCCGTCTCCGTAACGGCTACTCTGAGCGCGCCGACCAATTCGTTCCTGGCTCTCTCTGCCGGCACCTCGTCCAACAGCCCACTGCTGGTGTACTGTAACGCCGGAACCGGCGTGACCACCGGGACGGCCAACATTTCGGCCGGCGCCGGCGCTACCGGACTGAGCTCGTCGAACAAACTGAACGTAGCAGTTTCTTCTATCTCCGTGAGTGTAGACGGAAATTCCACCAACTACAGCGCCGGCACTCTGGCGAACTCCCCGGTGAGCGTCACGCTGCCGAATCCGGCAAGCTTCTACACCGGTTCTATCGCGGCGGTGGCCGGACTGCGTTCGGCAACCTGCGCCAATCTGAGCCAGAACTCGAATTCGACCACTGCCCAGGTGACCTTCACTTCGGGAATCGGTGCGGCAACTCCCAATGGCGACACTGTCATCTTATATATCAAGGTGACCCAGCAGGCGCCGGTGACACTGTCGGGCGCCGTCACGCTGCAATGCCTGGCCGGCCCCTCGAATGGCACACCCGTGGCTCCGCCCTCCAACAACGTCACCATCTCTACGGGAAGCGCCGCGGCCGTTAACGTATCGGTCACGTCTTCCAACTGGATCGTTTTGAACACGACTACCGGCGGACCAGTGACCGGCGCCCCGACCAGTAGCTCTTCCTTCGCCCTGACCGCGTCTCCCGCCAGCAGTTGTAACGGGCTGCATACCGCTGGACAGACCTCCAGCGGCAGCATCATTATCGCCCCGGCCAACGGCACGCCCTGGAACAGCGTCTCGATCCAGGTCACCTTGCAAGTGGTGACCAACAGCCCCCTGACGGCCACGCCGCAGACGCTCGCATTGACGTATCGTAAAGGCGGGCCGGCGGCGACCGGCACGATCGCGGTCACTTCCAATTCCCCGAGTGGATCCTACTTCACCGTAATCGGCATCAGTGGACTCGGTGCATATATTACGGCGGATACCGCCAGTGGCACCGCTCCGAAGTCGCCCGGCACCCGCAATATTACCTTCAGCACGACCAGCCTGAACGACACGCTGTCGCCCGGCACCAGCACTTACACCATCGCGCTGCATGTCGCCGGAAGCGCCGACTACCCGATCTACGTCAAGGTGACTGTGAACGACGCAGCTCCCGTCCTCAGCGTTGCCGAAGGGACAACTCGCAGCATCACTTGGGACCCCTCGACCTCGGTGCCCTCCCCGGTCGTCACACTGGTCTCCAGCGACACGCCGATCGCTTATACCATCACCGGCATGACCGGCATCGTGGCCGGACCAACCACCGGCGGACTGGCGTTCAGTTATGGCACCCAGATTAACGTGCTCTTCAACCAGGCGGTCTTCCAATCCGCATCGCCCGGCCAGACCTTGAACGGCACCCTCACCGTTTCGGGAGGCGGCACCTCGATCCCCATCACGTTCAACGTGCTGGTCACCTCCGCATCCACCCAGGCCAACCTTGGCGCCATCAGCCCGGGCAACCTGCCGACCGGAACGGCCGGCCAGGTGTTCACCCTGAACCTGTATGGGTCGGGCTTCATCTCCAGCACCACGGCCAACTACACCACCATTGTGGGACTGGCATCGAGCACATCGGCGGCTAACTTCAATTCGCACGAACCGGCCATCTCCTCCGTCAAAGTCTTGAACAGCTCAACCATCGTCATGACCCTGACGGTTCCGCTGACCGGATCAGATCTCGCGGGCGGCGGGCTGGTGAACTTCAACGCCCCAAGCTCCGTGTATATCGGCGTGTGCAATCCCAATGGTTCGAATTGTACGCCCAGCAGCGCCATGCTGCTCTCGATCGGCAACGGGCCGAACATTACCTCGATCACGAGCTCGTCCTCGTTCAGCCAGTTCAGCACCTCCGCATCCGGTACCCCTGCGGCTGCTCCGTACGACATGATCAGTATCTTCGGCACCAACTTCTGCAATTCGGGTGGAACCGGTTGCGGCTCGGCAGTGCTCATGGGAACGCCGGTCAATAATGTTTACGGCCTGTCCCTGACGCCCGATGGCTCGCGCTTCGTTACCGTGAATCTGTACACGCATCCCGCTCCGGCGAACCTGTCCTCCGCGACCCCGATTGCGCAGGCGCCGCTGCTGTTTGCCACCAACGGTCAGATCAATGCGCTGTTCCCGGGCGATACCACTAATAACTCTGCCCTGTCCGGCGCGATCAGCGCGGGAATTGTCGATATCGCTGTCGGTTTCGGCGCCTCGTTCAGCAATGTGGTCTCGGTCGCAGTAGCAGCTACGGACCCCGGCATCTTCACCATCGGCTCCGATGGAGTGGGCGACGCCGCTGCTCTCGAGGCCTTCGGCTACTATCCGCTGATCAGCAGCGCCAACCCGGCGGTTATCCGACCCGCGAATTCCGACACGGTCCAGGTCTACATGACGGGCCTGGGCGCGCCGGACACAGACGATGCTAGCTGCGTCACGGTATCCGCTTATGACTCGGCGGCCAGCCTCCAATTCATCGATGGCGCGGTGTTGCAGCCGTCCCTGATGGGCGGCCTGATGGCTCCGTGCTTCGCGACGCCTGCCACCAGCGCCGCGGTGAAATTCGGCTATACCGGCAGCTTCTCTGCCAGCCCGAACGAGAACTTCGGCGGATGGGTCACCATCCCCGGACTTTACGCGGTGAACGCGCAACTCCCCACTAACTCGGCAGGCATGAAGGATTCGAGCGGGACCGTCAGCTCTCCGTTCGTAGCTCCCATGCAAGTCAACGTCACAGTGGGGAATGGCGGCAGCATCAGCCAGAATGGCGTCACCATGTGGGTCGCCCCGCAACTGGGTATGGCGGCCTTCGATGTCCCTACCTGCGGCGGCACAGACTTCACGGGCTATAGCTGTGCCATCCCGGCGGTCACCGGCGGCTCGAACAGTTATAACTACGCCCACTCGACTCTGCCTGCGAACTTGTCCTATAGCGCCGGAACGTTCTCCTCGACCAGCGCTCCCGCGGTCGGTTCGTACATGATCAACGTCACTGCTACCGACGCGACCAATGATACCCTGGCGGTGACGTCGTCGTTCAATATCTACATTACCGACCCGATCACGCAGAGTATCCAACTGGCCGGCACCACTCCCACACCGAGCATCTACGGAGTCGCGAACCCCGCGGTCACCACGGTCTCGGTCGTCGGCGGTACGTCCACTTACAACTACAGCATCCTCACTGGCGGCTCTTTCGCGTCGATCGACGCCAACGGCAATGTTTCGATCACTGGCAGCACCCCGGTAGGATCAAACCAGGTCGTGGTGCAGGCCGTCGACGCCAATGACGGCACCAATATCGGCACCCTGACCTTCTACGTGCCGGTCGCGCCACAATTCACCAGCAGCGTCGGCCCGTCCGTCTCCGCTAACGGCGCCAACAGCAGCACAGTGACGCTCGCGACCCTGAGCGGGCTGGGCACCACCGGCGCCATCGGCTACATCAAGGAACAGGGACCGACCGGCGTGTCCGTCAATGGTTCCGCCGTTCAGTTCACCGGAGGCCATTCACTCGCGCCCGGTACTTACAGCATCACCGTGAAAGGAACCGACGCCTCCAGCCACGTAGGTTTCATCAATCTCAGTCTGCACGTCAATTAAACCATCAGCGAAGCAACCACTGATAGCCTCGGCGGCGGGACATCGTTCCCGCCGCCTTTTTTATGTCTGCCGAGTTATGTTCGATAGTCCGGAGTGAAAGGGTCCTACTGTGATGTAGCGAAGAGTCCTCTCAGGCCGAACGACGGCTTCGCGCGGCTCGCCACCTGCCGCGGAAGCGCGCTGCCGTCCCCAGGGCGTGACGTGACGTAATCAGCCGCCAATCTTGACTGACCCCGATCACACGCATCGCGACTACCAGGCCCACGTACTCCGCGGCGCATCGTTCGCCCGCATTTTTACGTTCTTCTGATAAAAACCAGGCCGTTTCCGCAGTTTTGCCAATGCGGTTGTAAAACAGAAGCGGACGGGCGTAGACTGGAATCCGCAGGAGGCGTTGGGATATGTATAGATCGATCGGCCTTTTTGTTCTGAGCGTCTGCGCGATGGCAGCCACCGGACGGCCGGAATTGAACGGCGTGTGGCAACTCGATGCCGCCGCGGAAGGCAAGTACAAAACGGAAACTTTGACCATTCACCAGACCGAAGATTCCGTCGAAATCGCCGAAGACCGCACCGCCAAGAACGGTAAAGAAACCAGGGACGACATCCAGTGCAACACCATGGGCCAGCAATGTAAGCTGAAGAACACCCAGGTGTCACTGTGGTACAACGGCGCGATGTTGGTGCTGATGGAAACGCACAATGACGTGGTGACCAAGACCCGCTTTTCTTCGTCCGACGACGGCAAAACGCTGCATATGGAAGTCACTCACCTGGCGCCGGGCAACCCGCGAACCGAGAACCTGACGTTCACCAAAATCAAGCAATAGCGTCAGGTTCGTCGCCGCCGCCCGAAGTACCACATCGTTCCGCCGAACACCGTCATCACGGCGCCCCAGCCGAGATTGACGTTGATCCCCAACGATCGCTGGTAAATGGCCGGGTCGCCGAGCACTCCATAAGCCAGCAGCAGCACGCCCAAAATCGTAAACAACAGCCCGATCGGAAGACGGATGTCCAGTCCCATAGTCCCCTACCAGAAGATGATGTTCAGCACTACCGTCATGGCCAGCACGATCAACCCGAGCGTGGCCGGCCGCTGGTACCACGGAAGGTGCTCCTCGCTGGGCAACTCGGTCAGCGAATAAACCAGCCCCTTCAGTTCCGCATCCGGACGCGGGCGGGTCGCCAGGCTGACCAGGATCGTCACGAGGAAACAGGTGGTCCATGCGTAGATGGCCGTCCAGAAGTTCTGCGCCATTTCGCTCGGATAGTGGTGCACAATGCCGAATAGCCCGCCCAGCCAGCCGCCCTTAATGCCCGCAACCGCGCCCGCCGGCAGCGTCAGGCCGTGATGCACCGCCGCAGCCGCGGTCCCCGTCAGCAGGCCCGTGAACGCGCCGTGTCCGGTCGCCCGCTTCCAGAACATGCCCAGCATGAAGGTCGCAAACAGCGGCGCATTGACGAATGCGAACACCAGTTGCAGCATGTCCATGATGTTGTTGAACTGCGTTGCCACGTACGCCGCCAGCACCGACGCCACAATCCCAAACACCGTGGACATTCGGCCCATCCACAAATAGTGTTGGTCGCTTTCATTGCGGCGAATGTATGACTGGTAAATGTCATACGTCCACACCGTGTTGAACGCCGTCACATTGCCGGCCATTCCGGACATGAACGACGCCATCAGCGCCGCCAGGCCGATGCCCAACATCCCCGACGGGAAATAATGCCCCAGCATCATGGGAATGGCCATATCGTAATTCAGCGTTCCGTCGGGTTTGGCCGGCAGCGCGAAGCCCGATTGCCCGGATTGCTGCGTCAGCGCGATCGCGATCATTCCCGGCAGAATCACCAGGAACGGGAAGAACATCTTGGGGATCGCGGCGATCAGCGGGGTGCGCCGCGCCGCCGACATCGAATTCGACGCCATCGCGCGCTGCACCACCAGAAAATCGGTGCACCAATAGCCGAACGACAACACGAACCCGAGGCCCATCACCATGCCGAACCATTCCACGCCCAGCGGGTTGGACGATGCCGATCCCAGGTGCGCCCAGGACTGCGTAAACGCGCCCGGCGCAAACCCGCGCGCCACCGAAACCGCCTGCAGCCGTTGCTGCAAGCCGCTCCAGCCACCGGCGTCTTTCAGCCCCAGGGCGACCAGCGGCAGGAACCCCATCACGATCAGGAAAAACTGCAGCACCTCGTTATAAATAGCGGAGGTCAGCCCGCCCAGGAACGTGTAGCCGAGCACGATCACTGCCGAGATCAGCACGCTGAAGCTGAAGTCCCATCCGAGCAGGGTTTCGAGCAACAGGCCCATCGCATAGAGCGAAATCCCCGAGGAGAAAATCGTCATCACCGCGAACGAGATGGCGTTCAGGCCGCGCGTCTTTTCGTCGTACCGCAACTTCAGATACTCGGGCACCGACCGGGCGCGCGACCCGTAGTAGAACGGCATCATAAACACGCCCACAAACACCATCGCCGGAATCGCGCCCACCCAATAAAAATGACTCGTGGCGATCCCGTACTTTGCCCCCGACGCGCCCATGCCGATGACTTCCTGCGCCCCCAGGTTCGCCGAGATGAAGGCCAGCCCCGAAACCCACGCCGGAATCGAGCGCCCGGAGAGAAAGAAATCCGTGCTGGTCTTCATGTAGCGTTTGAGTGTCCAGCCGATTCCCAGGACGAAGGCAAAGTAGACGATCAGGATCGCGTAATCGATCCCGTGGATGGCAATGTGAGGCATCTTGGTCAGGCCCGCGACTGGGCGCCCTTCTCGAAACCGTTAACGAATGCCAACATTATGGCACGATTCGCCTCGCCGCTCCGGCAGCGGCAGGTTACCCGGTACAATAGACCTTGCGCTTCCCGACACCCCTTTGGCTGCTTGTCGCAGCCGTTCCCGTATTGGCTCAGAGCCAGCCCCAGTCCGCCTCTCCGGCCGCTCCGCAGGTTCCCGGGCCGCCCACCGAAACGATCGTCGTCACCGGGACCTTCGAGCCGCTCGCGCTCGACGAGATCGACCGCGCCATCCGCGTGCTGCCGGTCCGCGACAATTCGATCCTGCTCAACAGCCTCATCGACGCGCTGCGCCTCGACCCGTCGCTCGACCTGCAGGAGCGCGCCCCGGACGGCGTCCAGGCCGACCTGTCCATTCGCGGTTCGAATTTCGAGCAGACCCTCGTGCTGCTCAACGGCATGCGCCTCAACGATGTGCAGTCCGGCCATCACGACATGGACATTCCGGTGCCGCAGGACGCCGTCTCGCGCATCGAGGTCATGCGCGGTTCCGGCTCCACGTTGTATGGGTCGGACGCTTCGGGCGGCGTCATCAACATCATCACCGCGCCGCCGGAAGGTTGGGACGTGCGCCTGCGCAGCGCCTTCGGTAGCTTCAGCACCAACCAGGAGCGCCTCTCGGTTTCGGGCGGCACCACCGCCATCTCCGAGCAACTCAGCTTCTCGCGCGATTTCTCCGACGGCTTCATCCCCGACCGCGATTACCGCAATCTGCAATTCGCCTCGCTGACCCACTACCAGACCACGATGGGCGCGGGCAACGCCACCCTCGCCTACATGGACCATCCCTTCGGCGCGGACCAGTTCTATGGACCCTACAACTCGTGGGAGGACACCAAGACCTGGTTTGCCGGCTTCCAACAAAACTTCGGAACCGATACCACAGCCGATTTCAGCTATCGCCGCCACAGCGACCTCTTCGTGCTCCTGCGCGACGATCCGCCGGTCTATACCAACCACCACCACGATGAAAGCGAACAGGCCGATATCCGCCGGCACCAGGCGCTGTTCCCGAATGCCACGCTGGCTTACGGCCTCGAGGCGCTGCACGAATCGATCGTCAGTAACAACCTCGGCGATCATTCGCGCAGCCGTGCCGCCGCCTATGCCGCGCTGGACTTCCGCGCTCTCAAGCGGTTCTCGCTCTCGATCTCGGCGCGCGAAGAGGTGTACCGCCGCTGGTCCGCGGAGTTCTGCCCGACCGTGGCCGGTGGCTACTGGCTTTCTGCCCGCGTCAAGCTGCGCGCCTCCGCCAGCCGGGCCTTCCGAGTCCCCACCTATACCGATCTGTACTACGAGGACCCTGCCAATCTCGGCAATCCCAACCTGCGTCCCGAGCGCGCCTGGACTTATGAAGGCGGTGCCGACTGGATCCCTTCGAGACGCGTCCGTGCCGAGATCACCGTCTTCCAGCGCCGCGAGCGCGACGGCATCGATTACTGGCGTAACTCCCCCACTGACCTCTGGCGCGCGCTCAACATCGATAACCTGAACTTCACCGGCGCTGAGGCAGGCCTCAGCTATACCCCGGTCCGCGGCCAGACCCTCGATTTCCGTTACAGCGCGCTACACGGCGGTACCGGCACCGTCCCGGTAGGCGCCACCAAGTACACCTTCAACTACCCGGTGCAGTCAAGCGTCGTTTCGTGGCAGGCGGCGTTCGCCGGGGGCGTCGCTTTCCGCACTCGCATCGGAGTTTTGAAACGCCTCGATCGCTCACCTTACGGCTTGTGGGACATCTACGCCGGGGAAGGTCGCGGATCGGTACATCCGTTCCTGCAACTGACCAACGTGACCAGCACGTCGTACCAGGAGATTCAAGGCGTGGCCATGCCGGGCCGCGCCATTCTGGGCGGCGTCGAGGTAGTGGTTCATCGCTGACCGGTATTGCGTCGGCCTGCAGTTGCCTCGCGGCGTTTGGAGGTGCCTGACTATCCGACCAGCCGTTGCGGCCGTTTCTTCGCCCTCGACGCGGTCAGGAAGTGTACAAACGGCGCGATGGCCCGGAACCGCCGCGACACCTCCCCGTAAAATTCGCGTGTCACTGCCAGCTCTGGAGGCAACGTCACATACAGGACGTAGCTCTTGAAACGCAGCAGGTCCGCTGCCGGGTGATCCGCGGGGAAACCTTTGGGCACGCGGGTCAGTTTCTCGCCCTGCACTTCGCCGAGCAGCTTGCGCACCGCCGCCGCACTGACAATCTTGCGGAACTCCTCGTGCTTCGCACCGACATGCTGCCGCACCGCGAGCAGGGTCGTCGGATCCGGCGCGTACACGCCGCCGCCAATCGCCACCTCCTGATCGGACACCGCCACGTAGAACCCGCCATGCCCATGCGCCGAAGCACTCCGCGGACGGAAACTGGCCGCGACGTGGTCTTTATACGGCGTTTTGTCGGGACTGAAGCGCGTATCGCGATAAATGCGGAAGACCGCCTTCTCGGGGTCGGTGACGTATTCGGGCGCGAACTTTGACAGATCCCGGTTGAGCGCCTCCACCAGCTCTCGCATCGGCCCCCGCACCTGCTCTTCATAGAGCGCTTTGCGCGGCTGGAACCAGTCGCGATTGTTGTTCTTGCGAAGCCCGCGGAAGAACTCCAGCGCCTCGGGCGGAAAGCCCGGAAATTTGCCCACCGAATGCCTCCTATAATCGAAGTAATGCCGGATCCGGAAGAGACGCAGGCGCGCCTCGCCGAAATACCTAATTTAACTGTTTCGGCGGACGCCCCGCTGTCCCTCTATACCCGCTTCGGCATCGGCGGACCGGCCGATGTCTACGCCGAAACCGCCAGCGCCGAGGCCTTTATCGCTGCGCTTGCCGAGGTGCGCGCCAGTGGACTGCCGGCCGTGGTGATCGGCGGCGGCACCAACCTGATCGTTTCCGACCGCGGCTTCCGCGGCATCGTCCTGCGCTATCGTGCCGAACGCCTGATGGCCGCCAACCGGCGCATCGTCGCCGAGGCCGGCGCCTCCCTGCAGCAACTCGTGGACTTTGCCAATGAGCGCGGCCTCAAGGGCCTCGAAACCCTGGCCGGCATTCCCGGATCGGTAGGAGCAGCCATCTACGGTAATGCCGGCGCCTATGGCCACTCCATCTCCGAGCGCGTGCTCAGCGTGCGCTTCTACGATGGCGCGGACGTGCGCATCTTCCACAACGAAGCCTGCGAGTTTCAGTACCGCGAAAGCATTTTCAAGCGCCACAAAGAATGGATCATCTTTTCCACCGAACTGCTGCTCGATGCCGATGATCCGGCGCGCCTGAGCCAGACGTCGGCGGAGATTCTCGCCGTGCGCAACCAGAAATTTCCCGTCACCATGAAGTGCGCCGGCAGCATTTTCAAGAATCTGCTCTTCGATCAGCTTCCGCCGCCCGTTGCTGCGGTCGTGCCCTCTTCGGCCGTGCGCGAGGGCAAGGTGCCGGCCGCCTGGTTCCTCGAACAGGTCGGCGCCAAGGGCATGCGACGCGGCGACATTCACGTAGCCGATTACCACGCCAACCTGATTTATAACGCCGGCGCCGGCACCGCCGCGGACTTGTGCGCCCTCATCCAGGAGTTGAAGGCGTTGGTGCGCGCGCGCTTCAGCTTGGAACTGGAAGAAGAGGTGCAGTACGTGGGTTAGTCGTGCGGTGGGCGGCGCCGCTTGCCTCGTCGTGGCCGCCGGGCTGGCCGCCCAGGATCTGCATAGCGCCGTCCAATCGGGTGACCCGCAGCGCGTTCGCGAGGCGCTCGCCCATGGCGCACAGGTCAACCAGCGCGATGCCCTGGGCGCCACCGCGCTGCTCGATGCCGCCTGGAACGGCAGCCTCGAAATCGCCCGCCTGTTGATCGAGAACGGCGCCGATGTCAACGCCGCGCATGCCGAGGGCGGCTCCACTCCCCTGATCTATGCCGTCATCAAAAACAACCCCGAAATGGCGGCGTTGCTCCTCGCCGCGGGCGCGCGTGTGAATGCCGCGGGCAAGGCCGGCGAAACGCCGCTGCTGCTGGCCGCCGGACGCGGCTACGCCGCCCTTGCCGATCTGCTGCTCGAGCACAACGCCAATATCGCTTTGCGCGACCAGAGCGGCGCGGGGCCGCTCGATGAGGCCTCCCGCAACGGCTACACCGCAATTGCCAGGTCGCTCCTGGCGCATGGCGCGCAGCCGAACGCCGAAAATCCGCAGACCGGGACTACGCCTCTCGAAATCGCGGCGGATGCCGGGCATCTCGAAGTTGCGGCCTTCCTGCTCGAAAAGGGCGCCGACCCCAACCATCGCAATCGCCGCGGCTCGACGCTTCTGCACGAAGCCGCTCTAAAGAATTGGAGCGCCGTTGCCGATCTATTACTTAGCAAGGGCGCGGATGTCCAGGCGCGGGACCGTACCGGTTCCACGCCGTTGCATCAGGCGGCCCTCAAAAATACCGTGACGGTGGCGAAGGCCCTGCTCGACCATCGCGCCGCGGTCGATGCTCGTGACGAGGACGGCATGACGCCTTTGCTGGTGGCGGCCTTGAGCGGCCATCGCGACGTCGCGGCTCTGCTGCTCGATCGTGGCGCCGACCGCGAGGCCCGTGATACCGCGGGTGGAGCTACGCCGCTCTATCAGGCGGCCGCCTGGGGTCGCACGGCGGTGGTCGAATTGCTGATCGCCCGCTCCGCCGACGTCAACGCTCGCAATCGCGCCGGACAAACGCCTTTGGCGGCAGCCTTAGCCGGAGGCTCGGCCGACGCCGCGCGAATCTTGAGAGAACACGGCGCTCACTAGCACCACTAAGGGTTTGGGGTGCTCGCGTTCATGAATCGGACTCTGCTCACAGCCGCCGCTCGCCGCCATCTGGCCCGCCTGGCCCGCGCTTTGACGCCCCACCTGGTTTCCCTGGAACGCAACTCCACTGCGCGCCTCCGCGAACGGCCTTACGACGCTTCGCAGATTCGCGCGTTTCTGGCCATTACCCCGGCGGCATTTGCGCGGCTCCGGTCCATCCGGCGCTTTCTCGAACAGGTCGAAGAGCAGGGACGCCGCCTGGCGCAACTCAACGTGCCGCCCGGTGAGGCTTCGGAAGTGCTGCGCGAGCTGGAGACCCTGCTCGATCCGGTCCTGGGCGCACGCTTCGGCCCCGCCCGTGAACAGCTTCAGCTCGCCACCATACTGGCGCTCAATCACGCCTTCTACCAGGTGCGCGAGTCCGAATCGCAGGCTTTCTTCGGCCTCTCCTGCGCCGAAACCGAGGCGCGCGATTTGGAGGATCTGCTGAGCCGCTTCGTGCGCATCCTGACCCGGACCTTCCATGCCAGCGCCGGACGCCTGGTGCTGCTCGATTCTCGCCTCGACCCGAAGCTGATGCGCCCACGCTACATCCGCCAGGGCCAGGCCGCCGAACGGCTGATTTTGGACGAAACCATGCGCGGCCGCCACGCTTCCTATTGGTCGTATCCACTGCGGCCGGCGGTGCTCGTGCAATTGGGCTTTCCGGTGCACTGTCCGTGGCTGCCGCGCGAGCGCTCGCTGCTGGATGCCGTCGGGGCGCGCTGCGCCAGGGCCATCGAGCGGGTCCGCCTGGAAGAAGAAGTGCGCCGCCTGGAGGCCGCCGGGCGCCGCGCCGAGGAAGAGGAGCGTCACCGCATCGGCCGGGAGCTGCACGACGAGGCCGGACAAGCCCTGCTGCTGCTTCGCCTGCAACTGGAATTGATGGAGCGCGAGGCGCCTGTACCGCTGGCCCGCCGTCTACGGGAGGCCCGCGGTATCGCCGAAAAAACCGTTGACGAGCTTCGCCGCATCGTGGCCGCCCTCAGCCCCGACGTGCTCGAGCGTCTCGGGCTGACTTCGGCGCTCCGCCAACTCGCCACCCGCTTCCGAAAAATGCACGGCGCGCGCTTGCACCTGCGAATCGGCAAGCTGCCTGCCTCACTGCCGCCCGCCCTGGCGCAGGTGATCTACCGAGTCGCCCAGGAGTGCATGCAAAATATTGTGAAACATTCTCAGGCTTCCGCTGTAAACCTTTTGCTCCAATCGGCCGATCAGAATATCAGGCTGAGCGTTTCGGATAACGGCGCCGGCTTTAATGCGGAAAGGGCTTGGAGCAAGACGATGTCATTCGGTCTATCGGGTATGCGGGACCGCGCCACCCTGTTGGGTGGCACTCTCACCGTGCGCACTGCGCCGGGAAAGGGCGCCCGAATTGTCCTGACCCTGCCTCTTGGCTCCGACCGGAGCTACGACCGAAAGGGAGTGGAGGCCCACGAGAGAGGATCGGCTCTTGCGTTCGGCAGCCCAGTGGCCGCAATGGTGGGAAGCAATGGCAAAAATTCGCGTATTACTGACTGACGATCATACTTTATTCCGACAGGGAATCCGGACGCTGCTGGCCGCTGAAGGCGATATCGAAGTGGCGGGCGAAGCCGTGAATGCCGCCGAAGCCGTAGCCCTGGCAAAAGAAATCCGTCCCGATCTGATCCTCATGGATATCGGCATGCAGGGTCTGAGCAGCTTCGAAGCCACCCGCCAGATCCGCCGGGACCACCCCGACACTCGCGTGGTGTTCCTGTCCATGTACGACGACGAGGATTACCTCGCCGAGTGCGTGGATATGGGTGCCAGCGGCTATGTGCTGAAGGATAGCCCGGCCGAGCAATTGGTCAGCGCCATTCGAGAAGTGCATCGCGGAGGCAGCTATCTCAGCCCGCGATTGCTCACCAAACTGGTGGACGATTTTCGCGCCCAGGGCAACGGAACCGTGCGCCAGCCGCGCTTCGGCACGTTAACCAAACGCGAGCGGGAGATCCTCAAGATGCTGGCCGAGGGCCGCTCCGTGAAGGAGATTGCCGCAGCCTTCTCTCTCAGCGTCAAGACCGTTGAGGCCCACAAGTTCAACCTGATGCGCAAACTGGATATCCACAATAAGGCCCAGTTAGTCCAGTACGCCATTCAGAAGAAGATTATCCGGCTGAACGGCCTGACGCCGAACTAGCCCGCGTCTTTTTACGCGAAGGGACATGGCGCGCGCGCTCCTGCGTGCCGCGTCGGCACTCATGCCGGCGCTCTTCCTGCTGGTAGCTTCTGCCGCCAGGATCGTCTTCCGCTCGTGTCGAGACGCTGTACGCCAACCGCATCCGCGAGCACGCCAATAAAGACCCGACGCAGGAACCGCCAGCTACGCGCGCAGCTCTGAAAAGGCCAGCCAAACAGGTAAACGCAGACGCGGTTGCCACGGCCTTGGTCCGGCCGTCACCAGTCCGAGTACGGCGATCCGTCCAGGCCGGTCTTGTCCGATCCGCTGCGCACATCGAAAATGCCAGGTTCGGATTGGCTGACGCTCTGGCTGGCATCCTCCATGATCGTCTTCCAGGTCTGGTTGGAACCGGTCATCGGATCGACCGGAATTTCGCGCAGGTAACCGGCGGTCACCAACTCCTGCAGGTTCTGCGGGGCTTTCTGCTTATCGTAGGTGTAGTTGTCGATGACCGTGCGCAGCGTGAAGAGGTTATTCTTCAGCACGCTCTCTTTCGACCGGCGGATAGTGTTGTTGTAGATCGGAATCGCCATGGTGATCAGGATCACGATGATAGTGATCACCACCATCAGCTCGACAAAAGTGAACCCCGCGCGCCGCCGCCAATTCGCAGCGCGCTGGGCAATTCCGCTCGTACGTGCCATAAGCGACTTCCTGGGCAAGGGTCTATCTCCAGTCCGCATACGCGCTCCCATCCAATCCGACCTTATCGGAGCCGCTGCGGATGTCGAAAATGCCGGGTTCGGACTGGTTCACCGCCTGGTCCGCTTCTTCCTGGATCAGCTTCCAGGTCCGGTTGGAGCCAGTCATCGGGTCGATGGGAATCTCGCGCAGATAGCCAGCCTCCACCAGATCCTGCAGGCTCCTGGGAGCTTTTTGTTTGTCGTACGTGTAGTTGTCGATCACCGTTTGCAGAGTCAGGATGTTGTTCTTGAGCACGCTCTCTTTCGAGCGCGTGATGGTCCGCGCGTAAATCGGAATGGCGATCGTGATCAGGATCACGATTACCGCGATCACCACGGTCAGCTCGACGAAGGTGAAGCCCGCGCGCTTCGATCGGGCCGCGCGGGCCGGAGCCTTATGGCCAATCCGAATAATTGGTGCCATCGGGAGCCTTGTCCGAAGTCTTGCTGTACACATCGAAGACGTTCTGGCCGCCCCAACTGTTGGAGCTGGGATCGTCCTGGTCGCTGCGCAGGCCCCATTCGTAGTTCCCGGTGAACGGATCCCGGGGAATGCGGCGGAGGAAACGCACCTTTTTTCCGTCGGCGCTCTGCGCTAGCTTGACACCTTCCACAAGCGACTCGAGCGTCTCCGGATAGCAGTTAGTACCCTGTTTCGGCGGACCCAAATAGCCCGCGTCGCACATGTCCTTGTACTTGTCGATGGCGTGGCGCATCTCCATCACGGCATTCTTCAGGTCGCGCTCGCGTTCCACCCGCACCTTCATCCGCGCCAGTGGCACCGCCATGGTGGCGAGGACCAGCATCACGGTGAACGCCACGATCAATTCCACCAGGGTCAGGCCGCGCTGGGTTCTTCGCCGCATAGTCCCTCCCATTCTATTTGACGTTCACCGTCAGGGGCGATATCTCCTTGGCGAGCACCTCGCCGGCCGAATTGCGCAGCGAGAGTCCGGAAACTCTCACATTTGCCGTACCCGCTGCAATGGCCTGGAAGTGCAGGATCAGCAGTTTGCCGGACGCGGTCACGCCC
>Ga0335085_10002112_pt1 | contig 38463 bp, 34 predicted proteins | sample Lox_Sample_45_FD_206712 | JGI IMG/M metagenome (GOLD analysis project Ga0335085, IMG submission 206712) | Soil microbial communities from Loxahatchee National Wildlife Refuge, Florida, United States - Lox_Sample_4.5 | ecosystem: Environmental > Terrestrial > Soil > Wetlands | place: USA...
TGGCGCCTGGACCTGGGCCCTGAGCAGCGTGACCACCAACAATCTCAGCGCCAGCCTCTATCGCGATCGCTTCACCGATACTTATAACCACTCCCTCTTCCCCAATCAAACCGGCGGCCTTGCCTTGAACATCGCGGGCACGCCCGTAGGCGGCAATCCCGCCATCCCCAGCACCCTTACCGAAACCCGCGACGACGTCACCGACAGCTTCACGTTCGCCACCGGCGCGCACGCCATCCGCCTGGGCGCGGAGTTTGCGCGCAACCGCGACGCCATGAGCCAGCTCTATAACGGCGCCGGCTCCTACACCTATCCTTCGCTGACGGCCTTCGCGCTCGACCTGACTCCGATCGGTGCGCCGCGCAACTATACGCTGTTCGAGCAGACCGTCGGCGAGCCGGTGACCAACATCCGTGCCACCCAAATCGCCGCCTTCGCTCAGGACGAATGGAGGGCCTCGCGGCGCCTGCGGTTAACGCTGGGCGTGCGCTGGGAAAAAACCAAGTTCCCGGCGCCGGTCAATTTCAACACGTCGTACTACCAGACTGCAACCATCGCCTCGCCCAGCACGGACTTCGGCCCGCGCGCCGGAGGCACCTACCTGTTGAATGACCGCACTGTTATTCGCGCCGGCATCGGCTTCTACTACGAACCCTTCGTCGGCCAATTGATGCGCTCGTTGTACTCGGAAACAGGGGTCTTGCAGAGCACGCTCACCGGCACTCCGACGCAGACCGGGTCTCTCGTCTTTCCCAAGATCGTTGCCAATCTCTCCTCGGTCCCCGCGGGCATGCAGGACATCGTGTACGGCTCGAATAAGTTCCGCAATCCCTACGCGCAGGTCGGCACCATCGGAATCGAGCGCCGCGTCGATCGCCGCACCGCCGTGGCCGTTACGTACATCGACACCCGCGGCCAGCGCTTCTGGACGGCTACCGATCAGAACCTGACCGGCCCGACATCCCTTGCGCCGACCTACGGGTTTGAGACCTACACCATAGACAACGCCGGCGGCACCTCGTCGGGAACCTTCGTCACCCCGATCTACACCCTGCAGACCACGAACGGCACCACCAGCGGCAAGAGCGATTTCAACTCCGCGCACGTCTACCAGCTTTCCAACGCCGGCTCTTCCAAATATCACGCCGTGACCGCGCAGGTCCGCGAACAGATGCTCTACGGCCTCTCGGCGCAGCTTTCCTACACCTGGTCGCATGCGATCGACGATGTCAGCGGCCCGCCCATCGTCGGCGGCGTGGTTCCCGCGTCCGTGCTCCCCGGCGATTTCCGTGGCGACCAGGGCAATTCCAACTTCGACCAGCGCAATCGCGTGGTGATCAACTGGACCTGGGCCCCGACATTCATCAAGAACAACTCCATTCCGGCGCGTTTCTTCATCAACGGCTGGCGCATTTCGGGAATCGCCACCATCGCGTCTTCGCTTCCGCAAACGCCCCTGCTGCTCATGAACGGCCAGCAGTTCTCCGGCGTGAACATGATCTATCTGACTTCGCTCAACGGCGCCGGCGGATGGGGGCGTGTGCCCTTCCAGGCGGTGAACAGCATCCCGATCGGCCGCGAAAGCAATATCGATGCCAGCATCACCCGGACCCTGCCCTTCACCGAGCGGATTCACGGCGCCCTGACATTCGAAGCTTTCAATGCCTTCAACCACCAGTACACGACCGGCGTCAATACCATCGAATACACAGCGACTGGCGGCGTGCTGCACCCGGTGGATGGCTTCGGAGCGCCCAACGCCGCTTACGGCACGCCCTTCGGTACCAACGCGCGCTTCCTGCAGGTCGCCTTCCGGATATCATTTTAGGAACGGCCCATGGGATTCCAGCGTTGTGCCCTTTGTGTCATTCTGCTCTGCGGAGCGGCTTTTGCCGCCGATTCGCCGGTCACCCTCACCCAGGACGACCACACCTTCACGCTCGCGAACGCTTACGTCACCGCGCAGGTGGATAAGCACACCGGGAATCTGACCTCGCTCAAGTACCGCGGCATCGAGACCATGGGATACGTTTCCGGCACGCATGCCGGCTATTGGGAGCAGAACCCTTCGCGCGATCCCCAGCTTTCCGCCACCGTGACCATCGATCCCGCGTCCAACAATGGCGAGCGCGCCGAGGTTTCGGTGAAAGGGATTTCGAGCGGCCACGCCGCTGCCGGCGGAGGACGCGGCCGCGGCGGCGGCGCCATGCTCTGCGATCTCGAAATCCGCTACACCATGGGCCGCGAAGATCACGGCCTCTACACCTACGCCATCTTCACCCATCAGGCGTCCTACGACCGCACCCAGGTGGGAGAAAGCCGCTTCGGCGCCAAGCTCAACGGCCAGGTCTTCGACTGGCTTTCCATCGACGCGCGCCGCAACCGGCTCATGCCCACCGGCAGCGATTGGGACCACGGCTCCTTGCTCAATATGAAGGAGGCGCGCCGCCTGACCACCGGAGTCTACACCGGCCAGGTCGAGCACAAGTACGATTATTCGGCGCTGCAGTTCGACATCCCCGCCTTTGGCTGGTCCAGCACCAGACAGCACATCGGCTTCTACTTCATCAACCCTTCGACCGAATATCTCAGCGGCGGCGCCACCAAGGTCGAACTCACCGGTCACCTCGACGATAATGAGGGCGGCGATCCCACCCTGCTCGATTACTGGCGCGGCACCCACTATGGCGGCAGCATTCTCCCGCTTGCCGAAGGCGAGAATTGGACCAAGGTGGTCGGCCCCATTCTCATCTATGTGAATTCCGGACCCGACCCCAACGCCATGTTCCGCGATGCCCTGGCGCAGGCCCGCAAAGAATCGGCCGCGTGGCCCTACGACTGGGTCGCCGGCGTGGACTATCCGCACCGCAAGGAGCGCGGCACGGTAACCGGGCAACTCGTGCTCGAAGACCCGCAGGCCGCGACCGCGAAGCTGCCGAATCTCCTGGTGGGTCTGGCCGCACCCGATGCTCTGCCCATGACCTGGCAGAACGATGCCAAGCACTACGAGTTTTGGGTCCGCGGCGAGCCGGACGGGCGCTTTTCCATTCCCAATGTGCGCCCGGGCGCCTACGAGTTGCACGCTATCGCCGATGGAGTTTTAGGCGAGTACGCTAAAGGCGAGATCACGGTGGCGCCGGGCGGGCGCGTCGCTCTCGGCAAACTCGAATGGAAGCCCGTGCGCGACGGCCGCCAGCTTTGGGAAATCGGTATCCCCAACCGCAGCGGCGCCGAGTTCTTCAAGGGCGACGACTACTTCCATTGGGGCTGGTATCTGCAATACCCCAAGCTGTTCCCCAATGACGTCGATTACACCATCGGCAAGAGCGACTATCGCAAAGACTGGTTCTTCGAGCAGGTGCCCCACGCCACCCAGGAAGATCCCACCGGCCGGGGCTTCGGCCGCGCCACCACCTGGACCATCCATTTCACCCTGCCCGAGGAGCCGCGCGGCCACGCCGTGCTGCGTCTCGCCTTAACCGGCGTCTCCGCGCGCAGCATTGCGGTCGCCGTAAACGACCAGCCCGCCGGAACGGTCACCGGCCTGGTCTACAACGCCACCATCAACCGCGATGGAATCCAGGGAAGCTGGGTGGAAAAAGACGTCTCCTTTGACGCATCGCTCATGAAGGAAGGCGCCAATACCCTGAAACTGACCGTCCCCGCCGGCGGCCTCACCAGCGGCATCATCTACGACTATCTGCGCTTAGAGCTCGGCCAGTAGCTCCGGCGGTCTTGCCGCCGGTGGTCTGCCTCAATACTTCGGCACGCTCGGATCTACCTTATCGCTCCACGCCAGAATTCCGCCCACCACGTTCCGCACGTGCTGGAAGCCGTTCTGCCGCAGCACCGCGCACGCCTTCGCGCTGCGCATGCCGCTGCGGCAATGAATCACGATATCGGCATCTTTTTCGAATTCGCCCACGTGCTTCGGAAACTCGCCCAGCGGAATCAGCTTCGCTCCCGGAATGCTGCAGATCTTGTATTCGTGCGGTTCGCGCACATCGATCAGCACGAAGTTGTCGCCCCGATCGATCTTCTGCTTCAATTCCACCACGTCGATTTCGCCGTCGTTCACTTTCCCCTCCTCCGCCGCCGGCTGAGCTGCCGCCTGCTGCGGCACGCCGCAGAATTGATGATAATCGATCAGCTTCGTAATCGTCCGGTGCTCGCCGCAAACCGGGCACTCGGGATTCTTGCGCAGCTTCAGCTCGCGGAAGCGCATGGCCAGCGCGTCATACAACAGCAGCCGGCCGATCAGCGGTTCGCCGATCCCCAGAATCAGCTTCACCGTCTCGGTGGCCTGAATCAGCCCGATCGTTCCCGGCAGAATTCCCAGCACGCCGCCTTCGGCGCAGCTCGGCACCAGGCCCGGAGGGGGTGGCTCCGGGTACAGGCAGCGGTAGCAGGGCCCGCCTTCGGTGGCGAAAATGGTGGCCTGCCCTTCGAAGCGGAAAATTGAACCGTAGACGTTCGGCTTCCCGAGCAGCACGCAGGCATCGTTCACCAGGTAGCGCGTGGGGAAATTGTCGGTGCCGTCCACCACCAGGTCGTAGTCTTTCAGGATCTCGAGCGCATTTTCGCTCGAGAGCGCCACTTCGTGCCGGTCGATCTTCAGATGCGGGTTGATGGCCTGCATCTTTTCCGCCGCCGAATCGAGCTTCTTGCGCCCCACGTCCTGCGTAAAGTGGATCACCTGGCGCTGCAGATTGGTGAAATCGACGGTGTCGAAATCCACCAGTCCGATGCGCCCGATCCCCGCCGCCGCCAGGTACAGGCCCAGCGGAGCGCCCAACCCGCCCGCGCCCACCAGCAGCACCTTGGCCGCCTTCAGCTTCTGTTGCCCTTCGATCCCCACCTCGGGAATGATCAGGTGGCGGCTGTAGCGCAGAATCTCGTCGTTCGAAAGCGCGGGCGGCTCCGGCGGCGCGGCCACGGTTGAGCCGCCCGCAATGGAAGGCACCAGCGAAAGCGTATCGCCCTCCTTCACCGCCGTATCGGTCTTGCTTAAGTAGCGGATGTCTTCTTCGTTCAGATATACGTTGACGAAGCTGCGCAGCCGGCCTTCATCGTTGAAGATCTGTTTGCGCAGGTCGGGGTACTGCGTGATGAGCGCGTTCAGCACTTCCCCTACGGTGGCGCCGGGCACGCTCACGGCGTCCTGCTTGCCGGTGAACTGGCGCAGGGGCGTAGGTATCGTTACTTTAGCCATGGCTAATAAATCAACTCCTCTTTGGCCGCCTCGGTCTGGTCGAAATTGGGCAGCCAGCTGTTGGCGTGGTCGAACTCGCCCTTCTGAATGGATAGCACGACGAACGAGTACCACGGGCAGGAATTCTTCAAATCCGTCTGCGAAAAGTAAGCGCCGCAATCGGGATGCGAATGGTAGATGCCGATGAGGTCCATGCTGCGCGCCCGCGCTTCGCGGTCCGCTGCCATCAAATCCTCGGGACGCAGTTCGTAACGCGCCGCCTGCTCTCCCGCGAACGCGTTTCTCAGCCGGATCGCCGCCCGAACCTGTTTCTGTTCGCCATCCAGCGTGCCCAGCATCGCGCCGCAGCATTCGTTGGGATACGTTTCGCGCGCGTGCGCTACCATCTCGGCCCACGGAGCCGCCTCGATCCGGATCATTCTTCGTCCCAGAAATGTTCGCTGAGATATTTTTCGGCGCTGTCGCAGAGCATGGTCACAATGATACCGGTTTCTCCTCGCTCCACGAGCTCCCGCGCCAGCATGGTAGCCGCGTGCACGTTGCAGCCCGAGGAGATCCCCACCAGCAGCCCTTCCTCACGAGCCAGCCGCCGTACCATGCGATAGGCGTCCTCGGTTTCGATCCACAGGTTGCCGTCGGCGAGGTTCTCGTCGTAAATCCCGGGCACGATTGCCGTCGGCATGTGCTTCAGCCCCTCGAGCCCGTGAAACCCGCTCGAAGGCTGCGCCGAATAGCACTTCACCTCCGGCAGGTCGCGCTTCAACCGGCGCGTCGTGCCGGTGAAAGTTCCGCTGGTCCCCATCGCCGCCACAAAATGGGTAAGCCGCCCGCCGGTCTGCTGGATGATCTCCGGCCCGGTCCCTTCGAAATGCGCCTTCCAGTTGGCCGGATTGTTGTACTGATCGGGATAGAAATAGACGTCCGGGTCGGCCATGTAGATCTCGCGGCACAAACGGATGGCGCCGTCGGAGCCCTCGGCCGGGTCGCTGAACACCATCTCCGCCCCATACGCTTTGAGGATGCGCTTGCGCTCCTCCGATGCGTTGCCCGGCAGGCACAGCTTCACTTTGTATCCGCGGTTGGCCCCGATCATCGCATACGCGATCCCCGTGTTACCGCTGGTGGCGTCCAGAATGACGCGCGAATGATTCAGCTTGCCCGAGCGTTCGCCATCCAGCACCATGTTGCGCGCCGCGCGATCCTTGACGCTCCCGCCGGGGTTGAAATACTCCGCCTTGGCGAAGATCTCGATGCCCGAAAACTCGCGCGGAATCTTCTCCAGGCGCAACAGGGGCGTGTTGCCGATGGTTTCGAGCAGCGGCTCGGCGTGCGGCCGGGCAAATTGCGGGATGGGAAGCGCTTGCGCCATGGACACCTTCTTGGATTCCTCTACTCCCGTTTCGGATGCAAGTTTGCATCTACGTGGAATAAAAGGAATTACTGAACTCTGAGTTCGCCTCTATTGTATCATCACCCCAATCTCTGTCAATGAAGTAGGGAAAAGGCCGAAGGGCGGCCGAATCGCCGGGCGTCGAGCTGCCGGCTGCGATGCACAAAGACAACGAACGGCGCTTCTCCGAGGCGATCACTGCCGGCGAGCGGCGTTTCGCCGGCGCTGTTGCGGACATCAAGGATGTCATGCACCGCATGAGCCGCATTCTCCAACACCACGACCTCACCCTCGACGATCATAAAGATCGTCTCGGCAGATTCGAAGAGCCCGGCCAGTCATCGCGGTGCTCCCGTTTCTTGCGCTCTGAGAGGCGGCTCGCCGCGGACACACCGCTATAATAAAAAGAATCCTATGATTCAATCTGTACTCACCGAGGGCCTCACTTTCGACGATGTTTTGCTCGAACCGGCCCGAAGCGAAGTTCTGCCCGCGGAAGTCGATACCCGAACCTGCCTGACGCGCCAGATCGGGCTCAACATTCCCATCGTCTCCGCCGCCATGGATACCGTAACGGAGTCCCATCTCGCCATCGCGCTCGCCCAGCAGGGCGGCATCGGCATTATCCATCGCAACATGGCCGTCGAGCGCCAGGCCGAAGAAGTGGACCGCGTCAAACGCAGTGAGAGCGGCATGATCGTGGACCCCATCACCATCGGTCCTGAAGAGACCATCGCCGCCGCCCAGGCGCTCATGCAGCGCTACCGCATCTCCGGCGTTCCCGTCACCAAGAACGGCAAGCTGGTCGGCATCCTCACCAACCGCGATCTGCGCTTCGAATCGCGCTTCGATCTGCCGATTTCCGAAGTGATGACCAAGGAGAACCTCGTTACCGTTCCGGTCGGTACCACGCTCGAACAGGCCGAAGCCATTCTGCACCGCCATCGCGTGGAGAAGCTCCTGGTCGTCGACGATCAGTACAACCTCAAAGGTCTCATCACCGTCAAAGACATCCAGAAGAAACTGAAGTATCCCAATTCCGCCAAGGACAGCCAGGGCCGCCTGCGTGTGGGCGCCGCCATCGGCGCCACCGGCGATTATCTCGAGCGCGCCCAGGAACTCGTGCGCCGCAAAGTGGATGTGCTGGCCATCGATACTGCGCACGGCCACAGCGGCCGCGTCATGGCCGCGGTGAAGACCATCAAGAGCCGGCTACCCGACGTCCAGCTCATCACCGGCAACGTGGCCACCTACGAAGGCGCCAAGGAACTGATCTCGCTGGGCGTGGATGGCATCAAGGTCGGCATCGGCCCCGGCTCCATCTGCACCACGCGCGTGGTTTCCGGCGCGGGCGTGCCGCAGATCACCGCCATCAGCGAATGCTCGCGCGCCACGCGCGAAGCCGGCGTGCCGCTGATTGCCGATGGCGGCATCAAGTTCTCGGGCGATATCACCAAGGCCATGGCCGCCGGCGCCGATACCGTCATGATCGGCAGCCTGCTCGCCGGTACCGATGAAAGCCCCGGCGAAACCATCCTCTACCAGGGCCGCACCTTCAAAACCTACCGCGGCATGGGTTCCATGGGCGCCATGACGCAGGGCAGCTCCGACCGCTACTCGCAGGATCCCAACGGCAAGCTCGTGCCCGAAGGCATCGAAGGCCGCGTTGCCGCCAAGGGACCGCTCGCCGAGCTCGTCTACCAGCTCGTCGGCGGCCTGCGCAGCGGCATGGGCTACGTGGGGGCGCATAGCGTTTCGGAGCTGCAGCAGAACGCGCGCTTCCTGCGCATCTCCCCCGCCGGCTTGCGCGAGAGCCACGTCCACGACGTCATCATCACCAAGGAAGCGCCCAACTACCGCGTCGAGTAATCGGCGAAATCGTCGCGCACGGCCTTTTCCATGGCGCGCGCCGCTTTCAACAGCCAACCCGTCCGCCGCTTTTTCAAATCCGCCGCGAGCACCCGCGGTTTGGCCGTTCCCAGGTGAACGTTGGCGGTCTCGAAGCCCATGGCGTGAAGCAGTTTCACCTCTTCCCGCTCCTTGGGAATGGCGGAAAGCTCGATGCGCGAACAATCCGGCGCCAGGCGCCGCACGATCCAGCGCTTCTGCAGCTTGACGAACGGGTCGGGACAACGCACCGCCCGGTCCAGAATCTCCTGGTAGTGAATCGGCGCCGTGCCTTTCCCCTGTTCCGCCCAGACGCAGGCCGAAGGCGCCAGTGCCTTGGCTTCCCGCGCCACCGAGCCGCCGCGCCACTCGGCAATCGCCACATAGCGCTCGCGCCCCAGGCTGCCCAGCCCGGCAATGCGATGCGCTACGTGCCAGTGCAGGCCGCGCTCGGGCATCATCCGCGCGATGGCTTTGAGCGCGCCCGCGGGCGGTTCGTCCTCCACTTCCGCGAGCGCGTGCAGTTTCTCCCAATACGCTTCCGGTTCGTGCAGCCGGTGAGTCGCCATGGCGCGCAGCACCGGGTGGTGTTCGGCAAGCGCGAATGGCTGCCCGCCCGCCTCCAGCCCGTCGCGGTAGCCCTTGAGAATCGCATCCGCCGCGGCTTTGGCTTCGCACGTCATCTCGGCCAACAGGGAACTCGTGGCCAGCCGGATGAGGTCGTTGGTGTACGGCATCCGCGCGGCTTCGTCGAAATCGTTGATGCCCCAGATGAGCCGGCCCTCGATGTCGCGCCAGGTTCCGAAGTTCTCCACGTGCAGATCCCCTACTGCCAGCACCGAAGGCGCTTTCGCCTCCGACGGGCAGTGCTCGCGCCAGACCTGCGCCCAGCGGTAATAGGTCGCGCGCAGAAACGGAAACGGCGCCGAGCGCATCTGTTCGTGCTTGAGAGCCAGGTCGCTCTCGATCAGCGTCAGGTGCCTGGCCAGCCACGCCTCGTAGCGTTCGGTTGCTTTGGAGATTTTCATAACTCCTCAATCCGCCAGCGCCGCGGTCAGCATCCACTTCAGCACGCCGCGCGGCTCGGCGGTGACGGCGGCGCAATCGATGCGCATCAGGGCGCCCTTCTTCATATCGACCGAGAGCGCCGGCGAGCGCAGCAGAAACGCCGCCAGGCTGCTCATCAGAGGCTCGTGGCTCGCGAGCAGGATGGCCGTTTCCTCTTTGCGCTCGCGAATCTCATCCCAAACATCGTGCGGCGATGCCGAAGGCAGCAGCGCGCGCGTATGCGGAACCTTGCCTTTGTAATCCAGCATCCCGGCCGCCAGTTCGGCCGTCTCGACGGCGCGCTTGTAAGGGCTGGAAAGAATCAGGCTGGGCGAAACATCCGCCGCCCTCGCCCGCTTCAAAACGCGGCGCAGCTTTTCCTTGCCTTCGCTCGTGAGTTCCCGGTCGGCGTCGCTCCCCCCCGGAGCGGAATCTTCGGCGATTCCATGGCGTAAAAGGTAGATTTGCATGTATCGGCACGCCCCTGGCGCTCTGCGAGTATTGTACCGTGACCGAAAAACCGCCGGTGGCCTCCGCTGGTAGCGATCCTCCGGCACGCTTGTGCCACTATGGAATTGCGTGCCGCGATACGCCGCAATCGATATTGGCAGCAACTCGATCCGCATGGAGGCCGCGGAGGTCGTTCCCGGCCAGTCCCCGCGCATTCTGGCCTCCGACCGCGAAGTCACCCGCCTCGGCGAAAGCGTTTTTCGCAGCGGCTCGGTCAGTGAAGAGGCGCTGAAGAATACCTGCTCGGTGCTGGGGCGCATGGCCGACCTCTACCGCAAACTCGACGTCGTCGGCGTGCGCGCCGTCGCCACCAGCGCCATCCGCGATACCCGCAACCAGCGAACCTTTCTCGAACGCGCCTCGCAAGCCGCCGGCACTCCCGTCGAAATCATTTCCGGACGCGAAGAAGCGCGCCTCATCCACATGGGCGTCGAAAGCAGTTGGCCGCAGGACGGGAAGCGCGCGCTGATTATCGATATCGGCGGCGGCAGCGCCGAAATCATCGCCGCCGAAGAGGGTCGCCTCCGCGACGCCTACTCCAAACCGCTGGGAGCCGTGCGGCTGCGCGAAGATTTTCTGAAGGACGATCCGCCGCTCCCCATCCAGCTTCACCAGATGCACGATTTTATCCGCGAAAAACTCTGGAGCGCCGTGCGCAAGCTGGGCCACGGCGGCTGGGATCGCGCCATCGCCACTTCCGCCACAGCCAGCGCCGTGGCCAGCGCCGTGGCCCGTGTTCCCCGCTCCAAGCGCGACGAAGTCGATCGCCTCCGCGTCACCACCGCGCAGGTTCGCCAGCTCTACGGGAAGATCTCCGGCGCCACTCTATCCGAACGGCGCGCCATCACCGGCATCGGCCCGCGCCGAGCCGAAATCATCGTTCCCGGCGCGGCCGTGCTGCTCGACTTCCTCCAGGAATTCCATCTCCCTGCCGTGTATTATTCCCGCGCCGGTGTCCGCGACGGCATCATTGCCGATCTCGCCGCGCGCAACGTCGGCGCGGAACTCTCCCGCCTCAGCCGCGATCAGCGCAAGGAAGTCGAAGATATGGCCCGCCACTTCGGCGTCTCGCTCGACCACGCGCGCCGCGTCGCCGGGATCGCCTCGCTCCTCTTCGCCGCCCTCCAGCCGCTTCACCAACTGCCGCCCCACACCGGCAAACTGCTGGAAGCCGCTTCCTACCTGCTCGATGCCGGCCACTACATCAGCTCCTCCAGCCACCACAAGCACTCCTATTACGTCGTGGCCAATTCCGATATGCCCGGTTTCACCGAACGCGAGCGCCTTATGATCGCGGCGCTCTGCCGCTATCACCGCAAATCTCTTCCCAACACGGTCCACAGCGCCTGGCAGGATCTTTCCGCCGACGAGCGCCGCGAAATCACTTTGCTTATCCCCATCCTCCGCCTCGCCGATAATCTTGACCGCAGCCACGAGCAGCGCATCGAAGCCGTCGATTGCCGCTTGAACGGCAGCGGCGAAGTGGTCCTGCAGATTCACTCCCGCGGCAATATCGATCTGGCGCAGTGGGGCGCCGAGCGCGTCAGCGAAGTATTCCAACAAACATACAATCGCCCGATCGTGGTCGAAAAATCGCGCGACTAGCCGCCAACCGTGCTGTCCGGCACCATTTCCGCTTTGGCAAAGGCCGTGCTCATCCATTCGGTTGATGCCGCCCGCACGCCGCGACGACCGCATCCGCCGCTGGAGCAAGTGGTCGAACTTCGAGCCGCAAGATCAGTGGGATCTCTACCTGAAAGTGATCGATGAAGCCTGCGCGCGAGGCATCGAGTTTGCCCTCGGCGGAGCCTTCGCCGTCGCCACCTACACCGGCCACTGGCGCAACACCAAAGATCTCGACCTTTACGTACGCCCCTCCGGCCGCGAACAACTGATCCAGGTACTCACCGCGCTCGGGCTGAAAGATTATTACGACGAAAAGCCCTACGATCGCTGGTGGATCTATCGCGGCTGCAAGCAGGGCACTATCGTCGATATCATCTGGGCGATGGCTAATCACCGCCGGCAGATCGATGGCCTCTGGATGTCCGGCCCTACCGTCGATGTCCGCGGGCGGCAGTTGAAAGTCCTGCCCGCCGAAGCGCTCATCTGGGACAAACTCTACATCGTGCAGCGCGAACGCTGCGACTGGCCGGATATCCTGAACCTGCTCTATCACGCGGCGGCCGATCTCGATTGGTACGGTCTGCTGCAACGCCTGGGAGACGATCAGCCGCTTCTTGCCGGCCTCCTGAACCTTTTCCGATGGGTCGCGCCCGGGCGCGCGCAAACCATTCCGTCTTCCGTCTGGGCCGCGCTCGCGCTTCCACCCATGCCGCGGGCGCCGCTGCCGGAAATCGATCGCCGCCGCGCTGCCCTGCTCGACCGCCGGCCCTGGTTCGGACCCAAACAGGAGGAGCCGCAGCCGGCCGATTGAGGAGAATGCGCAGCATGCTGATCGGAACCATGAACCATCCCGCCCGCGATGTTCTCGAGGAGATCGAGTGGATGGCCGGCATGGGACTGAACTTCATCGATCTCACCCTCGAGCCTCCCGCCGCCGCCTCCTGGCGCATCAATCCGCATGCCATCCGCGAAGCGCTCGAAAAGCACGGAATGCAGTCGGTCGGCCACACCGCCTACTACCTGCCCATGGGAAGCGCCTTCGAAGAGGTGCGCCGTGCTTCCCTCTGCGAACTGCGCCGCTGCCTGGAGGCTTTCGCCGTCATCGGCGCCCACTGGATGAATCTGCATCCCGATCGCCACGCTCCCATGCACGACCGCCGCTTTTTCATCCAGCAGAACATCCGCACCTTTCAGGAACTGCTGCCCGATGCGCGCCGCCTGGGCGTCGGGCTGATGATCGAAAATCTCCCCGGCGATTACAATTCCGCGCCGCAGCTCGGCGAACTTCTCGATCCCCTGCCCGAACTCGGCCTGCATCTCGATATCGGCCACGCCAACCTGCTCGTCCCCCACAACACCACCGAAGAGATTCTCGCCGCCTACGGCAGCCGCCTCCGCCATGTCCACCTGCACGATAACAAGGGCGGCGGCGCCGACCTGCACCTGCCACTCGGCGCCGGCAGCCTCGATGTGCATGCCGGCATCCGCGCCCTCAAGAAGTGCGGCTACGATGGCACCATCACGCTCGAAGTCTTCACCCCCGACCGCCACTATCTCGCTTACAGCGCTGAGGTGCTCCGCCGCATCTGGGACGAAGTCTAGTAGTATCGGTTCATGGCGCTTCCGCCTTACCTTGTGGTAGGAACTCCCTGTTACGGCAGACAGGTGAGCGATGTCTATGCCAGTTCTCTTCTCAAGCTCCTGCTCGGCTGCCAGAGGCGCAACGTCCGGTTGGGCGTCCAGATGGCCGGCAGCGATGCCCTGATCACGCGCGCGCGCCAGAATATCGTGGCCAATTTCCTCTCCTTCGATGCCGCTACCCACCTGCTGTTCGTCGATAGCGACATCGGCTTCGAGCCCGACCAGGTCTTCCGCCTGCTCGATTTCGATGCCGCCATCTCCGCCGGAATCTATCCCATCAAACGCCTCGATTGGCAAAAAATCGCCGCCGGAGCGCAGGCCGGGCGCACCCCGCTGCATTCCGCCGCCCTCGAATACACCGTGCGCCTCGACGATGCGCCCGCCGCCATCCGCGGCGGGTTCGCCCGCGTCAGTTATGCCGCCACCGGTTTTCTCATGATTCGCCGCGATGCGCTCGTCGCCATGATCGAACGCTATCCCGAGCTGCGCTACGCGCACGACCACAAGCCCGACGACAACCTCGCCGGCAGCCCCTGGCGCTGCGCTCTCTTCAACTGCATGATCGACGAGAAAACCGGCGTCTATCTCAGCGAGGATTACAGCTTCTGCCGCCGCTGGACGGACATGGGCGGCGAAATCTGGGTCGATCTCGAAAGCCGCCTCACCCACGTCGGCGTCGTCGATTTCACCGGCGATTTCTCCACCCAGTTCTCCACCGCACCAGCCTGAAACACCCGGTAACGCCGCCGCTTTCCCGCCGGATGCCGCTCACGGAGCCGCGACCGGAGACAGCGGTGGCTTCCCGCTCAACTCCCCCATCAATCCCCACATAATCGCCGCGCACACCAGCGGCATCACCCCAAATCCGAAAAACACCGGCGTGTACGAATAATGATCCACCGCCCACCCCGTGATCAGCGTGAAGACCATCCCGCCGAAGCCCGACCCCATGCTCGCCAGCCCGTATGCCGACCCCGTGCGATTCGCGGGAAGCACGTCAGCCGGCATCGCCAGCATATTCGCCAGCGCCCCCGTGTACCCCATCATGGCCAGCGACACGAACGCAATCGAAAGGCTCGCGCTCGGAGTCAGCACCGCCGGAATCGCCGAAGTCATCAGCGCCGCGAACAGCGTCACCGAACCCTTCCGCGCCACCGTGACCGAAGCGCCCCGCTCCAGCAGAAATCCCGAGACAACTCCGCCGAAAATGTTCCCCAATCCGGCCACCGCGAACGGAATCCAGGCATACATCCCGATCGCCGCCATATCGAAATGACGCACGCGCTTTAGATATTCGGGAAACCAGAAAATGTAGAAGTACCACACCGGGTCCATGAAGATCTTGGCGAACGTGAAACTCGCCACGAACCGCGTGCGCAGCAGCTCGCCGATGGGCATCATCGGCTCCGCCGCGGCCGCTTTTCCCGCGATCTCCCGCGGCGTGCGGTACACCGGCATCCACACCGCAAGCCACAGAAATCCCGACACCCCCACCAGGACAAACGCCGCCTGCCATCCCAGACGCAGCAGCACGAATGCCACGATCGGCGGCGCCAGAATCGCTCCTACCGCCGAACCGCTGTTGAACAGGCCGCTGGCAAGCGCGCGCTCCCGCTCCGGAAACCATTCGCTCACCACCTTCACACCCGCCGGCCAGTTGCCCGCTTCCCCGATGCCCAGCAGAAACCGGAACGCTCCCAGGCTGAACGGCCCCCGCGCCAACCCGTGCAGCAGCGCCGAAACCGACCACCACGCCATGCACGCCGCGTATCCGACGCGCGTTCCCAACCGGTCGATGATCGGCCCCGAGAGGCCGTTCATGATCGTGTACGCAAACAAAAAGGCGAACAGAATCCGCGAGTACGCCTCGTTGCTCATGTGGAACTGGTCGCGCAGCACCGGCGCGGCCACCGAGAGAGTCTGCCGGTCCAGATAATTGATCACAGTGGCCCAGAAGACCAGCGAGATCATCAGCCAGCGGCGCGGAGAGGGCTTCACGCCAGATCGACCCTTACCGCTTCGTGCACGAACACTCTGGGGACCGTGACTTGCAGAAATCCGCCCGCGCTGCCCGGCGAAAGCGCCTGCCCCGCGCGCAGCAGTGAAACCGCGCGCGCTTTCCTGCCGCGCGGCAGCGCAATCTTCACCTTCACCGCTTCCTCCGGCAGATACCCTTCGCGGATGCGCAGATGCTTGGTCTTGTTTCCGGTGTCCGCCAGCAGGTGCAGCACGACCGTGTTCTCCGATTCCATCCAGTGCGGCGTCAGCCCCGGGCGATATTCCACCTCGTAGCTGCGGTGCGCGCTCAGCCACGGCGCCAGCAGGCTGTCCCAGTACGTGCGCAGCCGCTCCATCCGTGTCTCTTCGTAAACCGCCTCCAGCCCCGACCCTATATAAAGGACCGCGCCCTTTCCCGCTTCCCGCCTGACCAGCGCCGGCCCCAGGTTGCGCCGCCGTCCGCGATCGATCGTTTCCGCCAGCGGCTTCCCGCTTGTCCGGAACAACAGCACCTGCGGATCCTGCGGGATCTCCTCGCCCGAAGGAAGCTTGAGGTACAGATCCGGAATCTCCACCGGCTCGGCGTTGACGAACGAGGCGCCGAATAGCTCCGCCAGCCCGAAATCCTTCCGCACTTTGCCGTGTTCATCCGCCACGCTCGTCAGGTGCGTGGCCACCAGCAGCCCGCCCCCGCGCACGTAATCCGCGAGCATCCCGCACTGCGCGTCGCTCAGACAGGCCGCGTTCGGCACGAATACCATGCGATACCGCGCCAGCACTTCCGGCGTCATCAGCCAGTCCACAAACGGCTCGGATTCGTAGCTGTTCGCCTTCAGCACCTGGTACGCGCCGTGGAAGTAATTCGGATAGCCCTTGCTGTTGTAATGCTTGCCGCCGTACCAGTCGATGGTCTGCGTGCTCACCAGAATCCCGGCCAGCGGACGGCTGTGCAGCGTGCGCAGCAGTGCGTCGTGCCGCTGCTGAAAATCGAAGATCTCCTTCACGTAGCGGCCGCTTTCGTAATCGAGCGGCCCCTTGGGCTGGTAGAAAAATCGCGGCAGTCCCCAGTAGACCAGCCCCACGCCCGAAGCCACCGCCGTCGCGCCATCCAGCAGCAGTTCCTGGCTCTCCAGCGGATAGCTGAACCAGCCGCGCACCCGGTCGTCCTTCAGATGTTCGCGATTGTATTCCGTGTGGCTGCCCACGTACGTCCACGTCACCTTGCCCGTGGATTGCCCAAGTTGCATGTTGAACAGCTTCTCTTCCGGCGTCTCCGCGGCTTCGAACATGAAACCGTCCGCCACCGGAATCGCATGGTTGCGCCATTCCCGCCGGCTTAACAGCGATGTATCGTTGAACAGCACCGGCACATCGCGCGTGCGCCGGATGGTCTCGCGGATGTCGCGCAGAAACGCGATCACCACCTCGTTGGCCATCCAGTTCGTGTACTGCACCTCGTCCTCGCGGCTGATCTTCTCCCGCTGGTCGGGCACCGGTTTCCCGAATTTCGCCTGATACGCCGCTTCGCAATAATGGCAGTGGCAATACTGCCGCGCGTTCTGCATGCCCTCGTACGGGCCGTCGAAATACATCACGTCGAACGGATAGCCCGTGAGCACTTCCTGCACAAGCGCCTGAATCACCGCGCGCAGCGGCGAATTCAGGCAGCCTTCGTAATACGAATTGAACCCGTAGTGCTCCGTGATATACGGCTTGCCGGCGGCGTCCTTGCGCGACCAGTCGGCGAAGCGCGCGTCTTTCTCGGTGATCTCCATGAACGGATGGTTCAGCGGCACGTACGCCACGTTCCGCAGCCCTGCCTCGCGGCACAACTCCACCGTGCGCCGCATCGGGTCGCCCTGCAGCTCCGGATGCACCGGATACCCGCTCTTCGCCGGGAAATAGGCGTAGTAAGATGCCGCCGGATACCGCATCGCATCGGCATTCAGTTCGCGCGCGATGCGCACCGCCTTCTCCGGCTCGTAATCCAAAGAAGGATAGAACGGCGGATTGTACCCTTCGGCGATCAGAATCCGCGTGCTGCGAATCCATTCATAGGCTCCGCTCTCACCGGAAGGCGCAGCGGACAATTGAGAACCGGCCAGCAGGAAGCCGGCCGACTTGATAAGGTCACGGCGGGTCATGGGGTAACGGCCCATTGTATCCCGATGCCCCTCCATCGCGTTTCATTTCCCGGAACGCTACCGCTCCCTACTTGACACACCGGGTGCCGCGTATTACCGTCGATACAATCGAGGTTAGTGTATGAAACGCCACGTTGTCCGTTTGCTTCTCTGCGTCTTGGCCTGTCTTGGCGCCCTTTCGATGTTCCGCGCCGATGCCCAAACCCTTTTCGGCCGCATTTCCGGAACCGTATCCGATCCCACTGGTGCCGCCATCCCCGGCGCCAAGGTCACCATCACCAACACCGACACCGACCTGACCCGTACCGCTACTACCGATGACAAGGGCTTCTATGTTTCGGAGAATCTCCCCATCGGACCCTACACGGTTCTCGTGGACCACACCGGATTCAAGAAAGCCCAGAAGAGCGGGTTCTCGGTTGTCGCCGACGGCCGCGTTACGGTCGATTTCCAGTTGCAGCTCGGCGAATCCACCCAAACGGTCGACGTGGTTGCGGAAGCTTCCGAAGCCCTCAACACAGTCTCCGGCGAAGTGGCCCAGGTCATCGATAAACAGCAGGTCGATAACCTCGCGTTGAACGGCCGCAGCTACATGGAGCTGCTTACCCTGGTTCCGGGCGCCGTCATCACCAACCCCGATCAGTTCAGCGTCCTCACCTCTCTCTCCGCCACCAACCAGTCCGTCAACGGCCACCGCACCAATTCCAACAACATGACTGTCGATGGCCTCGTCAACCTCGATGGTGGAGCGAATGGGAGCCTCATCAACAACGTCAGCCCCGATTTCACCGAGCAGGTGAAGATTCAGACCTCCAATTTCTCGGCCGAGTACGGACGCAGTGCCGGTGTGGCCTTCAACGTCGTCACCAAGAGCGGCACCAACCAGTTCCACGGCGGCGCCTTCGAATACTTCCGCAACGACGATCTCGACGCCCGCAATTTCTTCTCGCCCTCGAAGACCGAACTCCGCTTCAACGATTTCGGATACGACATCGGCGGCCCCGTTAAGAAGAACAAGCTGTTCTTCTTCGCCGGCGAGGAGTGGAAGCGCCTTCGCCAGCAGGCCGCGCCCATCCGTCTGCAACTCCCCACCACCGATGAACTCGCCGGCAACTTCGTCGGCTCCGGCAAGACCATCGATGAGCCCGGCACCAAGACCCCCTTCCCGGGCAATGTCATCCCCGCCAACATGATGACCGCCGACGGCCAGGCCATCGCCAGTATCTTCAAATACGCCATCAGCCAGACCGCCACGTTCAGCAATCTCCCGGTGGCGAATAACGCCGTCTACCAGGTTCCCAATCCCCTGAATTATCGCGAAGACCTGGCGCGCATCGATTACCGCATCAACGACCACCACAGCCTGTTCGGCAAGTATCTCGACGACGAAAACACCATCTACCTGGCCTACGGCCCCGGCAGCGCCAGTTCATCCTATATTCCCGTGGTCGCCGAAAACCGCAACCGGCCGGCAAAAAGCACGCAGCTTTCCGAGACCTGGGTTATCTCGCCGAGCATCGTGAATATCGCCACCCTGGGCGCCAGTTGGAACGGCCAGCGCTATCAGAATCTCGGCGACGCCTGGGAGCGCAGCACGTACGGCTTCGCCTTCCAGCGGGTCTTCAATTCCCAGGGCGCCTATCCGCAGGGCATCCCCGACGTCAACGTGCAGAATTTCCAGCAGTGGAAAGGCCCCGACCAGACCCTCACTTCGCCCATCACCAACATCCAGATGGATGACAAAATCTCCATCGTCCGCGGCCAGCACACCATCAGCGCCGGCGTTTCCGTTCTCCGCTACCGCAAAGACCAGAACGGCCGCTCCAACTACGACGGCAGCATCACCTTCAACACCAGCAGCAATCCCGTCACCGCCGGATACGCGCTCGCCGACGCCCTCATGGGCAACTTCCAGACGTACACCGAAGCCGCCTACGATCCCTACGGCAAGTACCGCTACACCGAGCCGGGCGCATTCGTCGACGACTCCTGGAAGGTCACCCGCAAGCTCAGCCTCGATCTCGGCATGCGCTACGAATACATGATGTCGCTGTATTCCACCGTCAACAACCTTGCCAATTTCGTGCCGTCTCTCTTCAACCCCGCCACCGCCGTGACAGTGAATTCCAGCGGCCAGGTGGTTGCGGGGTCGGGCAATATCTATGACGGACTGATCCGCGTTGCCAACGGCATCACTCCGGGCCAGGCCTACCTGGTCCCGAATGCCAACGATCCCGCCGTGCTCGCCGTTCCCACCGGCGCGCCGCGCGGCATGTATCCCAATCACAACGCTTGGGAGCCGCGCGTCGGCTTCGCATACGCTCTCGATCAGAAAACCGCCATCCGCGGAGGCTTCGGCATCTTCTACGACCGAATTCAGGGCAACCCCACGATGTACACCCTGAACAATCCGCCGTACGTGGGCAGCGTTTCTTACAACTACAGCAACCTCTCCAATATCAAAGGCGGCGCTTCCGTCAACGCTCCCTGGGGCACCCTGCAGGTCATGAGCCCCAATCTCACCGTCCCCTATTCGGAGCAGTTCAGTTTCGGCGTGCAGCGCGACCTGCCTAAGCAGCTGTTCGCCGAAGTCGATTTCGTCGGTTCCCTCGGCCGCCACCTGTTGACCGAGCCCGATGCCAACCAGCCCTACTGGACAGTCCTCGCCGCCGTGCCGTCCACCACCAATCTCAACTCCATCCGGCCCTATCCCGGATACTCCACCATCCAGCAGTTCCTGAGCGTCGGCACGTCCAACTACTACGGCCTCCAGGCCAGGCTCGAACGCCGTGTCGGCAGGGTGCTCTTCACCGGCGGTTATACCTTCTCCAAAAACCTGTCCGATGCCTCCAGCGACACCGAAAACGACTACAACTACTACAACATCCGCCAGACCTACGGTCCCGCCTACTCCGGGAACTCCGGCGCGTCGATGGATGTCCGCCACACCTTCGTCGGCACCTTCATCTGGTTTCTGCCGCAACTGCGCGACCACAAGGCTTATGTGAGCGGACCCTTCGGCGGCTGGCAGCTCAGCGCCATCATCCATCTGCAGACCGGCTTCTATTACACCGTGACCGGCACCGCGGCCCCCATCAGCGGCAGCCGCGCCGCCAATTACGTCGGCGGCTCGGTGCTGCTCCCCAACCCCGGAGCCAATGGCTGGATCAACCCCGCGGCCTTCACGCCGCCTTCCCCGAGCGCCTGGGGATCCGCCGGCACCGGCATCGTGGAAGGCCCCGGCATGCAGATCTACAACCTGGCCGTCGCCAAGTTCTTCACTCTGGCCAAACGCGGCGATACCCCGGTCACCCTGCGCTTCCGCGCCGAATTCCTGAACGCCTTCAACAACGTGAATTTCCAGGGTCCGAGCACCAGCCTCGGCTCCGCCACTTCACTGACTGCCGGCTTCGGAACCATTTCCTCCGCCTACCCCCCGCGGAATATTCAGCTCGGCCTCAAAGTGGCGTTCTGACAATTCGCGCCGCCTTCCGCATCCTCGCGCTAGGCGCTCTTCGATTGCTCCCGCGCCGCTCTTGTCGCCAGTTCGTCGCAGCGGTTGTTGTCGTCATGATCGGCGTGGCCCTTGGTCCAGGTCCACGTCGTCTTATGCCGCGCCACCTGCTCGTCCAGCGCCTTCCACAGGTCCTGGTTGATCACCGGCTTCTTTCCTTTAGTCATCCAGCCGTTGCGCTTCCATCCGAGAATCCACGACGTGATCCCGTTCTTCAGGTACTCCGAATCCGTGACCACTTCCACTTCGCAATCCTCGCGCAGCGCCCGCAGACCCTGGATCGCCGCCGTCAGTTCCATGCGGTTATTGGTGGTCTGCTTTTCGCTGCCCCACACCTCTTTTTTCCTGTCCTTGTAGCGCAGAACGCACGCCCATCCTCCGGGACCCGGATTGCCGATGCACGCGCCGTCTGTGATGAGCTGAACCTGCTTCACTGCGCCGCCACCGGCTGCGCGTGAAAGAATTCGTCCACCAGCTCCAAAATCGCGGCGGCCTGCTGCGCCTGATAGATGGCCGCTCGAAGCTGCGCCCCATGCCGCACTCCGTGCGTGAAGTACGTGGCGAACTGTTTCATCTTCCCCACCGTATCTTTCTCTCCCCGCTCCATCAGCATCGAGTAATAGCGCCGCATCATTTCGTAGCGGTCTTCCTGCGAGGGTTCATCGTACCGCCCCGTCGCCAGGTACTGCCCGATCTGCCGGAAGATCCAGGGATTCGAACTCGCCGCCCGTCCGATCATCACGCCGTCGCAGCCCGTCTCCCGCACCATTCGCAGCGCGTCCTCCGGCGTCACGATATCGCCGTTGCCGATCACGGGAATCTTCACCGCCGCCTTCACTTCCGCGATTCGCCGCCAGTCCGCCTTTCCGCTGTACCCCTGCTCGCGGGTCCGCGGATGCAGCGCCACCGCCTGCAGCCCGCACTCCTCGGCAAGCTGCGCCATTCGCACCGCCACCAGCTCTTCGTCGTTCCATCCCGCGCGGTATTTCAGAGTGAACGGAATCGTGATCGCCTTGCGCACCTCGCGCAGCAGACGCTCCACCAGCGGCAGGTCGCGCAGCAGTCCGCTCCCCCCGTTGCACTTGACCACCTTATTTACAGGGCAGCCGAAATTGATGTCCAGAATGTCGAAGCCCAGGTCTTCGCACACCCGTGCCGCATCCGCCATCACCGCCGGATCGGCTCCGAAAAGCTGCGCCGAAATGGGATGCTCTTCCGGATCGAACGCCAGGTACTTCAAGGTCTTGGTCGGCTTGCGCGCGCCCAGCGAAGCGCTCACGCCGTGCGAACTCGTGAATTCCGTCATGATCAGCCCGCACCCGCCCAGGTTGCGGATGAAGCGCCGGAACACGGTGTCGGTCACCCCCGCCATGGGAGCCAGAACGGTGGCGGGCGCAATGAGCACCCTTCCGATCGAAAAGTGGGTGGGAAACGGAGTCATGCCGCGAATTATTTAATTTTAACGGTTTTTCCCGGTGGAAACGGAATCCCTCAGAGGGCCGTCAGTTTCGGTTGAGGGAGGTTGCAGCATGCGGCCGATTCACATCGTCGTCCTGGTGCTCGCCGGCGCCCTGGGCGGCGCCGCCATCATGAACGTCGTGCAGCACAAAACCGGTGACAGACGGGACGTTTTCCATTCCTCGCAGCCTCCGGCCGCCACTCCCCAGACCGCCTCCGCACCTGCCCCGCCGCAAGCCGCGCCCGCCCCGGCTACCACCGCCGCCGTTCCGCCTTCCCCCGCTCCCCAGCAGCAGCCGGAAGCCATTCCCCCGGCCGCGCCCGCCGGGCACACCGCCGCCGCCGTCGCCGAAACCCATCCGCGCCATCATCGCAGGAAATCGCTCGCGGCCGCCGCGAAGCCCGCTCGGGAACTCGCCGAAAACCGCCCCGTGGAAACCGCGCCTCCGCCCGTTGCCGCTCCCCCTGCCGCTGCGCCTCCCCAGCAGCCCGCGGTCGACCCCACCCAGCCCCGCCAGGATGTAACAACGTCCCCCGTTTCTCCACCCGCGCGCACCGAGCCGGAGCAAGTGACTCCTCCGCCACCCGCGCCCGAACCCCCCACGGCTACGCTGAACGCCGGAATGCTGATCCCGGTGCGCCTGTTGGACGGGCTCTCGAGCGACCGGAACGTGCCGGGCGACGCCTTCGCCGCCACCCTGGACCATGAACTCGTGGCCGGTGGCTTCGTGATCGCCGAACGTGGCGCGCGGGTGGACGGCCGCGTCGTGGCCGTCGATAAAGGCAGCCGCGTTCGGGGCCAGTCCGTCCTCACCGTCGAACTCGTCCGCCTGCACACCAGCGATGGCCAGATCGTCCCCATCCAAACCGATGCCTTCGAGAAACGCAGCGAGCCCGACCACCGCCAGGATGCCGAAAAGGTCGGCATCGGCGCCGTCGTCGGCGCGGTGATCGGCGGCATCGCCGGCGGCGGCAAAGGTGCCGCCATCGGTGCAGGCGCTGGCGCCGGAGCGGGCGGGGCCGATGCCGTCCTCACCCACAAGCCGGCTTCGCTCCCATCCGAAACCCGCATCAGCTTTCGCCTGCGCCAATCCGTAACGTTAACCGAACGCATCAACCAATAGCCAAGCGCCTTCGCCTCCGCCGGAAATTCTTCCCCGCCCGACCCACCAAATCTACTTGCCCCTTTGAGTACATTTTTCACGCTTCCCGGTGCCGAAAAGTACATATCGAACGCCAAGTGCCTGATCCCGCAGCGATGGCAGCCCGCCTGCAGAAATACCCTTTCGCAGACTAACGGAGGCAAGCCATGTCTCGACTACTCGTTCTTTCGATTGCCGTGGCTTTCATGGCCGGCTGCAGCCGCCACCCGGCCGCGCAATCGACTCCGGCCAACAGCGCCGTAACCACGTCCGCCGTTTCCCAACCCGCCGCGCCGGCAAATCCGGAGCCCGTTGCCACCCCGGCGCCCAATGCCGCGCCGGCCAACGCCAGCGAGGTCCCCTCTCTGCCCGCGCCCCAGGCCGCGCCGCCGGCCGCCGAAAGTAAACCATCCCCCATGCAGGCGCTGCCGCAAGCTCCCGTCCGCAGCTACGAGGAAATCGCAGTCATCCCCGCCGGAACCCGCATCCGCGTGCGCCTCGATCAGACCCTCGATACTCGCCGCACTCCTTCCGGCACGCACTTCTCGGCGACTCTTGACGATCCCATCGTTCTGGGCGACACCGTCGTCGTTCCCAGGGGCACGCCCTTTGAAGGCATGGTCGTCGAGTCGAAGCGCTCCGGACGCTTCCGCGGACGCGCCGTGCTCGAAGTAACGCTGCGCTCCTTCCGCCTGCACGGCACCACGTACAGAATCGCTACCGCGGCCGACGCGCGCCTCAGCGGCAATCACAAGAAGCGAAATCTCGCCCTGATGGGCGGCGGTTCCGCCGCCGGTGCCGGCATCGGCGCCCTGGCCGGAGGCGGAGTTGGCGCTTTGATCGGCGCCGGAGTGGGAGCCGTCGGTGGAACAACCACCGCCTTCTTTACGGGCCGGAAAAACGTGACGCTCCCCGTAGAAACGCCATTGACTTTTGCGTTGCGATCCAGTGTCCAGGTGAAACGGGCCTAGCTCACCGCCTGTCGCACGCGCACGAACGTTCGGAGGAACCATGACCAAATCTCTCGGGGCGGTGTTGGCCGCTGCCTGTTGCGCCACCCTTGCCGCCCAATCGCTGAGTGTCCGGAATGCCGCTTCGCTGGTCGTCGGCCCGGTAGCTCCTGGAAGCATCGTCACCATCCTCGGCACCCAACTCTCTACCGGTGTTGCCGTTGCCAGTAACGTCAAGACTCCGCCTGCCACCCTCGGCGGAGTAACCGTTTCCATCGGAGGTTCTCCCCTCGGCCTGTTCTATGTTTCGCCCACCCAGATCAACGGCGTCGTGAATCCCGCTACTCCCCAGGGGAATGAAACCGTAACCGTGACCTCCTCCTCGGGTACCCAGACCGGCGCCGTGACCGTCAGCGCCACCGCGCCTCCCGGCCTCTTTGCGCTCAACGGCGTTGGCACCCGCGATGGCGCCATTCTAAACGCCGTCAGTTTCCTCCTCGGCGCCTTCACCATCCAGACTTCCGGCTCCAACACGTATCTTGCGCTGTACGCTACCGGTGTCAATACTTCCGTCGCGCCCACCGTCACTGTCGCCGGTGTGCCTGTGCAGGTCCAGTTCTACGGAGCCGCTTCCTGCTGCGATGGCCTCCAGCAAGTGAATGTCGTTATCCCCACTTCGCTTGCGGGCGCCGGCCGCGTTCCCATCGTTCTCACCTCGAACGGCCAGTCCAGCAACGCCGTGCAGGTCGTGCTGCTGCCGCCTCCCTCCTCCACCCAATTCCCCGGCGACGAAGAGAACCAGAACCGCAGCCGCGAACTCGCCGCCCTTGCCTATATCCCCGGCACCAGCCTCGTGCTCAGCGCCGATGAGAATGACGATGTCGTCCGCGTAATCGATGTCTCCACCCGCAAAGTCACGCAGGTCATCGCGCTTCCGCAAAAAGCCGGCCCGTCCGCCGTCGCTGTCAACGCCGCCGGCACCCTCGCCGTCGTCGCCGAAACGGGCCGGGCTAAGGCCGCCATTCTCGATCTCACCAAAGATACCGTCGCCACCGAAATCCCTACCGGCTCCGGACCCGCCGATGTCGCGATCGCCGGCACACAGGCAGTCGTCGTCGACCAGAATGCCGATAGCGTCACCATCCTCGATCTCGCCGCTAACACCGTGCAGAAGACTCTCAGTGTCGGCCGCGGCCCCGTAGCCGTTGCCGCCGACCCGACCTCCCACAAGGCCTACGTCACCAACGAAGATGACGGCACCGTCAGTGTCATCGATCTTGCCGGCATCACCGTCACTGCCACCTGGAGCCTGGGCACGGCCGTTCGCCCCGAGGGCATCGCTCTCATCCCCGGTGCTCCCGTCGCGTTCGTTACCGTGCCCAGCGCCGGCCCGGATGGCCAGGTGCTTCTCCTCAACCTCACCGCCGGCACCGTCTCCTTCGGCCTCTCCGCTAACCCCGACCGCACCGGCGGCTCGACGAGTATCGCCGTCTATAATTCCAAAATCTATTTTGCCAACCAGGCCGGCGGCTCCGTTTCCATTCTGCCTGTCACCTCCGCCGGCGTCCCCGCCGGCACGATTACCACCATCAAGGTCGGTCTCGGCCCGCGCGCCCTCACCGTGGACGCCAAGGACAATCTCCTCGTCGTCAGCAACGAAGGCAGCGGCACCCTGAGCCTGATCGATCTCTCCACCGGCAAAGTCGTCGCCAGCATCGACGCCGTCCAAACCTCCATGGATGGCGACGATGACCAGGACGATCACTCCGACCGCACCGGCGCCTCCAACCGCCCTGCCGTCACATCGCTGTCCCCTGCATCGTCCAAAGGCGGCGTGACGTTCACCCTGACCATCAACGGCGCAAACCTCACTGGCGCCTCCGGCATCGTTTTCGTCAACGCCGCATCGCTGCCCGGCAACGGCCACGGCAACGGGCAGGGCGGGCCCTTTAATACCAACGACTCCGCCTTCACCGTTACCAATATCAAGGTCGCGTCCGGCGGCAAGCAGCTTACCGCGACCGTCGCCATTGCCGCCTCCGCGCAAGCGGGCGCCCGCATCGTTCGCGTGGCCACCCCGAACGCTGAGTCGACGCTTTCGCTCTCCGCCAACGATACCTTCACCGTGCTCCCATAAGCACCTTTGCTCACGGTCGCACCGGCGGGCCCTGCCGCCGGTGCCTCCCCCGCTCTGAAATCAAACTGTAATCGCTGTTTGACCCGATCGTCACAATGCAATTAACATGGGGTTCTCTCAATTCACGGAACCTCATGCGCCTTCTGCCACGCGAAGAAAAGTTCTACGATCTCTTTCTCAAACAGGTGGAGATCATCTCAACGGCATCCAAGCTCCTGCTCGATGGGGTGCGGATGGGCAATTCCGGCATGGCGACCTGCGCCACCGAAATCAGCGTCCTCGAACACCGTGGTGATGAACTCATCCACGAGATCTTCACCCGCCTCAACCAGACCTTCATCACGCCCCTGGATCCCGAAGACATCCATAACCTGTCCTCCGCCCTCGATGACGTCATCGATGGCATCGAAGACACCGCCCACCGCCTCGTCTCCTATCGCATCGATCCCGTTCCGCCCAACATGGTCGCGCTGGCGGAAATCGTCGCCAATTGCGCCTGTGCCATCCGCCGGGCATTCGAGTCGCTGGCCAAAAATCACAACGTCATCGAGCACGCCATCGAGATCAACCGCCTGGAGAACGATGCCGACCTCATCGGCCGCGCCGCCGTCGTCGGCCTCTTCAACAAGGAGAAGGACCCCATCACCCTCATCAAACTCAAAGAAGTGTACGACTTTTTTGAGGAGACCATCGATAGCTGCGAAGACGTCGCCGACGTGCTGCAGAATGTCACCGTGAAGAACAGCTAGCGATGACTCCCTGGACGCTGGCGTTCCTCATCATCTCCATAGCCCTCATATTCGATTACATCAACGGGTTTCACGATGCCGCCAACTCCATCGCCACCATCGTCTCCACCCGTGTCCTTTCCCCGTTCCAGGCCGTGCTGTGGGCGGCGTTCTTCAACTTCATCGCCGCGTTCGTTCTGGGCACCGCCGTCGCCGCCACCATCGGCAAGGGCTTCGTCAACCTGCGCCTCGTGACCCCATGGGTCCTCCTTGCCGCCCTCATCGGCGCCATCCTCTGGGATCTCATCACCTGGTGGTGGGGACTGCCGACGAGTTCCTCGCATGCCCTGATCGGAGGCTATGCCGGCGCCGCCATCGCCCATGCGCAGTGGACCCGCGGCGTCTCCCACACTTTCGACGCATTGATTGTCGGTGAATGGCCGCTCACGATCCTCTTCATTTTCTGCGCGCCGCTCATCGGCCTTGTCTCCGCGTACGCCCTCATGGTGGGCGTCTACTGGCTTTTTCAGAAATCCAGTCCCGCCAAAATGGATCTCTATTTCCGCAAGCTGCAGCTTGTTTCCGCTGCCCTGTTCAGCCTCTCGCACGGCTCCAACGACGCGCAAAAGACCATGGGCATCATCACCGGGGTCCTGGTCACCTCCGGATTCCAGAAGAGCTTTGAAGTGCACGCCTGGGTCATTGTAGCGGCGGGCACTGCCATCGCGCTGGGTACCCTGAGCGGCGGCTGGCGCATCGTCCGCACAGTCGGCGGACGCCTTACGCGCCTGCGCCCGCGCAGCGGTTTCTGCGCCGAGACCGGCGCTGCCGCCGCGGTGCTGATCGCCACCCGGCTCGGACTCCCGGTCTCCACCACCCACGCCATCGCCGGCGCCATTGCCGGTGTCGGCAGCATTCAGCGTTTCAAGGCCGTCCGCTGGGGCATCGCGGCGAACATCATGTGGGCCTGGGTCTTCACCATTCCCGCCGCTGCCGTCATCGCCTGGCTGACCTTCTCCCTGTTACACGCCGTGCTCCACGTCTGACCCCGCCCGCTTCCGCCGGCGGTCTTGCCGCCGTGCCTTACCGCATCAGCATCCGCAAATCCAACGCCATTCCCATCGCCAGATAACCCGCGCGATTGGGATGCAGCCTGTCTCCCGCGCCGCCCGTCGTGCTCTCCGGGACGAACTCCGGCCGCAGCCCGCCCGTTTCCGCGTCGATCGTCGCCTTGTCGAAGTCGGCCACGCCGTCAAACAGCCCGCTCGTGCGGATGAACGCATTCAATGCTTTCCGTTTCTCGTCCTCTTCCGCGCTGCCGTGGCCTCCCCTCGCGCCCAATGCCGAAGTCAGCGTCGCCCCAATCACCCGCACCCCCGGAATCGCCGCGCGCATGCGCTTCACGATCTCCTGCATTCCGCTTTCCACCGCACTCGCGCTCGCGTTTACGTTCGCGCCGAAGTCGTTGATCCCCTCCAGCCAGATGACCGCGGACACACCGGAGAGGCTCAGAACATCGCGCTCCAGCCGTGCCCCCGCCGAAGGCCCTCCCGAAGACGGCTTCTCCGGCGAGTACTCCGCCGGACCCAGCACCCGGTTTCCGCCGATCCCGGCGTTCACCACCGCCGCGCGGTTCCCGTAAGCCGCATGCAGCCGCCGCGACAGCACATCCGGCCAGCGATCGTCGCCGTTGAGCGTCGACGCGGTGCCGTCCGTGATGGAATCGCCGAACGCCACGATCACTCCCGTCGTATCCGGCGCCATCATATCCACCGCATCGAGGAAATACCACGAGGTCGTGCTAAACGGAAATGCCGCTTCGCTCTCTTCCTGCCCTCGCGCCCCCGCGCCCGGCGGCGTGACGTAAGACGTGGTGAGCGCTTTCGCATGCCATGTCATGGGACCGCTTTCGCCCGCGACGTGAAAACTCACTGCCAGCTTGTGTCCCTGCAACTCAGCCGCCGCCGGATCCCGAACGAACGCCAGCCCCACCGGATCGCTCCACGCCGAATCGCCCGGAGAAATCGTAACCGCCCGCTTGCCCCCAAACAGAATCGCCCGGTTTGTGCCCGGCACAATCGTTCCCGCGTCAAGTTGCAGCCCGGCAAACAGCCCGTCGAAAGTGACCGGACGCGTGCCCATGACATTCGAAAAACGAAAGCGCGCCTCCCTCCCCCACAGGTCAGGCCGCACGATCAGCCGGAAGCTCTGGTCGCGCGCTCCGCTTGCAGGCGAATCGAATACGCGGCTCAGATTGGGCTGCGCCGATGCGTTCCCCGAAGGATACGGCCCCTGCACCGAAGCCGTCCACACCGTCACCCACTTCTGCCGCGCCGCCGCCGGCGCGCGCGGCACGCCGTCCGCCGGCAGAAGCGCCAGCAAACCAACCATCAGACAGCCGCAACGCGATCGCCCTCGGCGCCGGATCATCTCTCAATTCTAATGGCTTGTCTTCGCACTCCCGCAACGCGAACCCGAACCGCGCGCCCGCGGAACCGCCCTGACCGGCGCGAGATATTCTGAAATGGCGAGGTGGACCGCGATGGCTGGCCCGATGCCTTCGATCTTTTTCGGCCACGGCAATCCCATGAATGCCGTTCTCCATAACAGCTATACCGAAGCCTGGGGCCGCATCGGCCGGCGAATTCCCAGGCCCAAGGCCATCCTGTCCGTCTCCGCTCACTGGTTCGTGCCGGAAACCGGCGTGACAGTCAGCACGTCGCCCCGCACCATCCACGATTTCGGCGGCTTTCCCCCCGAACTCTATGCCGTCCGGTATCCCGCCCCCGGCGACCCCTCCCTCGCCCGCAAAGTTCAACAGATCCTCGCGCCTTTGCCCGTAAACCTCGACTCTTCCTGGGGCCTCGATCACGGCACCTGGTCGGTTCTCCGTCATGTCTACCCCGACGCCGGCATTCCCATCGTGCAGTTGAGTATCGACGAATCGCAGCCGGCGTCGTTTCATTTCGAGATCGGAAGAAAACTCGCGCCCCTGCGGGACGAAGGCGTCCTGATCGCCGGCAGCGGCAACATCGTTCACAACCTGCACGCCTATGCCTGGGGACGCCACATGCCCGATCCCTACGATTGGGCGGTTCAGTTCGAAACCGCGGCCAAAGAGATGATCGTTGCCGCCGACTACAAGCCCCTCATCGAATACGAGAAAATCGGACGCGAAGCAATGCTCTCCGTTCCCACGCCCGACCATTACCTGCCGCTCCTCTACGTCATCGCGACCAGACAGCAGCGAGAAGGCATCACTTTTCCCGTCGAAGGCGTCGATGGCGGCTCCATCTCGATGCTGGCCGTCGAGGTCGCGTGACTTCCTCTAGTGGAACGCGAGCCCGAACCGTACGCCCCAGAAATGTCCGATCGTCCCCATAGTATTGATCTGATCGCGCAGTTCGAACCGCGCGCCCAGATGGCTGTGGAACCAGTACGTCATCCCGCCGCCGAAGTTGGCGAAATTCGCGTGACCCGTGCGGAACAGCAGCGAGTACCCGCCCGTGACGAACGGATCGGCCTTGATGTTCTCTTCGTGCCGGAAATGATAATACCCGTTGGGCGAGAATACGCCCATTACCGTGTCGCTGAAATACTGCCGCAATCCCAAAGCGCTGAGTTCCGCGCCCGCGCCGATTCCCTTCCAGAGCACCGCTTCTCCGCCAACCCCGAATTGCAGCGTCATCGACGTGTTATGACAGCACGTCACGCCTCCGGGAGCGAAAAACACATATCCATTCGATGGCTGCGCCTCGAGCGCGCCGCTCAGAAAGCAGGTAGCAAAAAAAAGCAGGCCTCCACCCGCCCGAGAGATTCCAATCCGCGATAACCACATCGGAAACTCCTCACAGGCAAAGTATGCGCCCGGCGCCATCCCCGGAAATCGGAATCTTTCGGACACGCCCCCGCTCGTCGCCTTCGCGACAGGCGATCGCCCGGTCCCTGATGCGGAACCCCGCGCAGAAATCCCACGACCCGGTTTCTACCCCGTCAATCCGCGCCGGCCATCGCCGCCTGCGCCACCGAGAGAATCACTCCCCCAAACAAAAGCGTGTCGGCGAAGTAGTTCAGCCCCTCCACCTGCACCCCCGCGCTCGGGTCCGCCAGCGCCCCCACCAGCACCGGACCGTAAATCGCCACAACCAGCAGCACAATCCACGCGCCCACACAGGTCGCTGCCACGCGCATCTTCCGCGCCGTCAGAAAGCAGACGCCCGCACCCACGAGCATTGCGCCCGTCACGTAGTCGATGAAGGCGCGCGCCGGCACCCACGCCGGCATCTGTCTCACAAGCGGAACCCCGGGAAGCCCCAGCGGGTGCAGAAAGTGTTCCACGCCGAAAAAAATCGCCGTGATCGCAATCGGCACGCGGCCCACACTGACGAGCCTCTTTCCCGGTCCCCCGCTCTTCCCGCCCATCGCGCTTCCCGCCAGAACCCATCCCGCCCCGCCGAACGACATCTCCCGGAACACGATCGTCCACGGAATCCGTCCCCCCACCCGGATCGCCCCCGGAATATGCAGCATCGCCACAAACAGGAACATCATCGTCCCGAACCCCAGGCCCGACCACTGCACCTGCCGCCTCGTGGCCATGCTCAACGCCGCCGCGATCAGCGCCAGCCCGACGAAATATACCCAGAACATACGCCCCGGCATGTACGATGGCACCAGCGGCAGCAGCGATTGTGGACCCGCAAGGTGTTCCGCGCCGAAGACTGCCAGAGCGACCGCGAAGCACAAGTGCGTCAGCGCCGGAGCCTTGTCCACGCCGCGAGCCTGCGCGATCTCCTTCTTCGCGGTCCACAGTCCCATCGCGAGCGCCGCAAGCCCGGCCGCGGACATCCAAAGGCCGCTGCGCGACAATTCCGGAAATATCGCGAGCATCGCTGCCTGCATGATCCCCCGAAGCGCCTCAGTTCCTCAGTTCTACCACAAAACTTACCTCTGCCCGGCCAACATCCACCATTGGCATAATCACTGGGAGGAGCGAAATCATGCGTTCGAACCGGTCCATCGCTCGCGCCACCGTAATTCCCGTGCTCGCCTACCCGGACGTGACCGAGGCCGCCGCCTGGCTCTGCGATGCATTCGGATTTACTGTCCGTCTGCGCATCGGAACCCACCGCGTGCAGTTGAACGTCGGCGAAGGAGCGGTGACCGTCAGGGAAATGCGTCCCGCCGACCGCAGCGCGCCTCTGGGCACGGGCTGCTCCATCACCGTCCGCGTAGAGGACGTCGATGCCCACTGCGATCGTGCCCGCGATCGCGGCGCGCGCATCACCGAAGGCCCCGTCACGCACCCGTATGGCGAACGCCAATACAACGCCGTGGATTTCGCCGGATACTCGTGGACGTTTTCCGAATCCGTTGCCGACGTGCATCCCGAGGAGTGGGGCGGAACAGCCGGGCAGCTCTAGCGCCGGCGCCCCATCGAACGCTGCTCAGTGCGCCACCGGCGGACCCGGCGTCCCGTCCGACCATTTGCCGGCCAGGACAAGGAAAACAGTCACCCGCTCTTCGGGGTCATTCGTAGCCAGGACCGGCGAGCCCTCGAAATTGCCTCCCCAGCTTTTCGCCGCGTCGCCCGCAACAAAAAACATCAGGTGCGGATGCCAGCTCAAACCCTCGTCGTTCAGGTACTGCTGCTTCGACATCATGTAGCACATCGCTCCCGGCTCCAGCGCCGGCAGTTCCTTCTTATCCATGGCCGATGCCGTGGCCTCGACAATCTCCCTCTTCGATTTCCCCGCCAGCACCAGTCTGGTCTTCATCAGGTAGATCTGCGCAAAGCTCCGGGCGGCCGCCGGATTGAAGCAAATCGGCGCGCGCATCCGGGGATTCCAGAATTCCGGAAAATCGGTGGCCGCGCCCCAGGAGCGCTCCACGATGCAGAGAAACCCGTTCGTGCCCTGCACCGCAGTCGTGTATCCCTCGCGTCCCAGCACCATCACTTCGGCCCCATCCGAAACGGATTTGGGTGCGGCACTGCGCGCCAGCGCGATTTCCGAATCCTGGCGCATCATGTACTGGTCGAGCGGGGCCATGCTCGCATAGCCGGGCTTCGCCGCCTGCCCTCGCGCAAACCGCGTCATGCCCGGCACTACAGCCTGCGCGAGAAACACGGACGTGAGAAGTGCCAGCGTTCGTTCCTGCATACAACCCTCCTTATGGCTTATTTCTGCACCGGTGTCAAACCCCAGGAACAAACTCCCGGAAGATGTCTTGCCGAAGACAGTCTTGCGGAAGACACCTTCATCCACCCTGTGGCACTAGGATATAATCGTTTCCCATATGTCGAACCTGCGATCCCGCCGTGATATCCTGCGTGCCTTGGGAGCCTCCGCTGCCGGCGCGCCCTTCGCCGCGTCCCTGTTTGCACAGGGCCGCTGCCAGAATGGCTACAATACACCGGCCTGCCCCATGTCCAAGGACGTCGCAACCGCTCCCATCAAGCCGCTCTTCGCGCCCACCGGCTGGAAGACCGTCGCCCTCGAACACATCTCCTTCCAGGTGCCGGACTACCGCAAGGAGGCCGCGTTCTACATCGCCCTGATGGGTTGGAAGCTGCGCAGCGACGACGGCAAGCAGGCCATCCTCGACATCGGCGATTGGGGCTCGGCCATCTTCAAGGCCGCGCCGCCCGAACAGAAATCCGTGCTCGTCGACGGCCTCGGCTTCGCCATCGAACCCTGGCACGCCAAAACCGTCGAGGCGGAACTCCGCAAACGCGATCTCGATCCGGTCGCCGACAACAGCCACGGATTCGAAAGCTTCCACGTCAAGGATCCCGACCACTTCGATGTGCAGATCTGCAACCGCAAGGGCCTGGTCAAGGCGCGCAAAACTCCGCCAACCGCCAAACTCGAAGCCGAGCTGCCCTTCGCTCCCACCAACTGGCACACCGTCTGGCTCGATCACCTGTCCTTCGGAGCCGCGAACTACAAGGCGAAGGTCTCCTTCTATACCAATCTGCTGGGCTGGAAAGGCACCTACGACGAAGGCAGCCAGGAGGAAGTGCTGATTGGCGATATCGGAGACGCCCTCCTCCGCGGCGGCAATCCCAACGACCCCAATTTCGGCAAGCCGCCGGCCAACGGCAGGCGGGCCCGCACCCCCGGCATCGATCACATCTCATTCGGCATCCAGCCGTTTGATCCCGATGCCGTGAAGGAAGCTCTCGAAAAGCGCGGACTGCGCGCGCAGATCGATACCGGCAACACCGGCGATATCCATGTGGCGGCCTACAAGAGTTTTCACACCATGACGCCGAACCGTTACAACCTGCAGGTGAGCTGTGTCACCCGCGAGACCCGCCTGACCGGATCCAGCACCATGAAGCCGAAGAAGCAGGGGTAGGCTCCCCAAAACGGGGCGGCCAATCCTGGCCGCAGCCGCCCTTTCACGAGGCCGTTTGTTTCGGCGCCTTCCGGATCATGCCCGGGAGCCGTTGCGCCCCGCGGCACCCGGCCGGAACGGCAGTTTCTGCGTGCCGGCAACCGGTGTCCTCAGGTTGAATTCCGCAATCCGCCGATTGAGAGCCTTCACCCGACGCTCCCGCTCCCCCGCCTCCAGCCCGTCGAACGCTGCTCGCAGCCTGTGAATTTCGGACTCGATCTCCCGCCCCTCTTCGATCCACGCGGGAGCGAACCCGCTGTTTCGCAGAACGCGGTGCGCCATCCTCTGCGCAGGGTCCTCGAACGGGTTCTCACTCAGGTCCAGCGGTTCGCCCGCGCCATCCAGGTGCTCAAACGCCCCCTCTTCCATGGCCTCCTGAATCTTGCGGTCCGCGATGAGTCGCCACACATCCATCGATTTCAGTGTACATGGCCGCGCGGCGCCGCCTTGCGCAACGTCGCCGCTGGGGCCGGCAGCGGCCGAAGCAATCTACGTCTCCTTCTTCAGCTTCACGGGAAGCGCCAGTTCGCTGGAGACGTGCTCGGTGCAGCGGTACCCGAGTTCCGTCAGATCCATGCCGGCAAATAGATCTTCGCAGATACTGCTGCACGGTCGAAACACCGCCCCCGATTTGTACGTCCTTGCCCTTCGCGGCCTCTTTCGCGCGTAGCCGTCAAGCGACACCGCGAAGGAACTCACTCGGATGATCGGCATTGCACACATTCTCTCAGTCGATGCGGTCCATCGCCGCGGACCTGTGCGCTGGCGCTCGCGCCGGCCCGCCGATCTGTCCTCTGCCGGACAAACCGTCCGCAGCCGTTCCGCCGGCGTGAACTAAACTAACTCCAGCCACCTTCAACGACGGAGGGAGAGAATGCAGCGTCTCTACGTCATTCTTGCGGCGGGGTGCTCCGTTTTGATCAGCGGAACCGCCCGCGCCAATCTGATTTCGAATGGAAGTTTCGAAACGCCCGTCGTCACGACCGGCAGCTTTGACATTTTTGCAACCGGCAGCACCGGAATCACCGGTTGGACGGTCACCGGCCCTCCGGGCAAGGAGGTCGCCGTCGTTTCGACGGCATTCAGCCAGAACGGCGTCTTGTTCAATGCCGAAGACGGCAACCAATGGTTGGATCTCACCGGCCTCAGCGCCAATAGCACCGAAGGCCTCACGCAAACGGTAACCACCACACCCGGCACCCGCTATGCCCTCACATTCTTCGTCGGCAATACAACGGGCGGCGGCATCTTCGGAACCGCCAGTTCGGTAATCGTCAAAGTCAACGGCGCTGCGGCGGGCACGTTCACCAACAGCAATGCCGCGCCGGCGAGCCTGAACTGGCAGCAGTTCACCGAAACCTTTACCGCGGCCGGAACCTCGACAGCCATCGAATTCGACAACGACGATCCCGCATCCGACAACAGCAACGGCCTCGACAACGTCGACCTGGAAGTCGCTCCCACCGCCGTGCCCGAACCCTCGCCGGCAACCGCCGCGCTGTCCGGCCTGCTGGCCCTGCTCGCCGCCGCGGGTTTTCGCGCGCGCCGCAGCCGACGCGACTCCACCGCCGGACTCTCTCTCAAACCCGCGCCCGCCTCGCCCTCTATCGGCGCCGGAAACTGAAATCCCCGTCCTTCGCGGCTTCCGCGAAAGACGGGGATTCTGTACCGCAAGGTCACGGCTAAGCGGCGAAACCGGCCCGGCTATCGGTAGTCGTTGTTCCCGTTGCCGCCACCGTTGACTGGACCGTGGCAGGTGCCCACGCCCTTGTCGCTGTAAGAAGCCGGACCGGTTGTCTGTGCCGGATCCTTCAATGCCGACTCGAAATCCCACGCGTAGCCGTTCTGATTCAGCGCCGGTGCCCATCACGCCCCAGAATTCACCGCTGGCCATCTCGAGAGCGCGGCGTCCAGGACGCTTGTTTGGCCGGCTGGCCATCGGTATGATGGTGGTATGACCACGGCGAAGATCGCCATTAGCCTGCCGAAACATCAGCTCGCCAGAGTCCACCGGGAAGTCCGCGCCGGAAGAGCAGATTCGGTTTCGGGCTATATTGCCGGCGTCCTGGCGGAACAGGAAAAGCGTGACTCCCTCCGGACGCTTCTTCACGATCTGATTGAACAACATGGCGAGCCGGCGCCGGAGGACGTCAAATGGGCAGAACGCATGCTGCCGCGGCGCGGGCGGGGATAACACTGGACACCGGCGCTTTGATCGCCTTGGATCGCGGCGATAAACGGCTGATCGCGTTGCTCAGCCGCGCCTTGGCGCAACGCCTCAAAATTCGAGTGCCTTCCGGTGTGGTGGGGCAAGCCTGGCGCGATGGCCGTGTTCAGGTCATGTTGGCGCGGTTTCTGCGGATCGCCGAAGTCCGGATTGCACCTCTTGATGACCAACTCGGCCGCGCTTGCGGAGAACTCTGTGCCGCCACCGGCACCGCTGATATCATCGACGCCTCAGTCGTGATCCTCGCCAGGCAGGGTCGTGACCACATCGTCACGAGCGATCCGCGCGACCTCAGGCGCTTGGACCCGGCTTGCCCGATCATCCCGATCTGAACTCACCCGCGGCGTGGCCCAAATTCCAAATGTTGACAGCACACGTTGCCTTTTGTCCGGGTGGGCGGCCGCTCAGAGGTGCGCGATCATGGTCTATTCCTTCTGGTAGGCCCGTTTACCAGCCGGAACGGCCCACTCCTCACTAACGGCGCCAAACCAGCCGATTGGCGTCGATGAGGGTGGCCCGCCCTTCGGGCGGAATTCGTTTATACTCTCGTCAACGGCGCCTGGACCGCGCTGAGGAGGAGGAGTACCGTAATGCAAGCGACAGCGGGACAATCATCGATACCATCCACAATGGATATTCTTGACCATCACCTGAAATGCTTCGGGGAGGGTAACCTCGAAGGTATTCTGGCCGATTACTCGTCAGATGCTGTGCTGTTCACGCCTTTCGGACCGCTGAAGGGTCCAGACGCATTCACCCCCTTGTTCCAGGCCATCTTTTCAGAGTTCGCCAAGCCCGGCGCTTCGTTCGTTATGCACCAGAAGTGCGTCGAAGGCGATTATGCCTATATCTTGTGGAATGCAGAAACGGCAGATAATTACTACGACGCCGCGACCGACACCTTGGTTGTGCGAAACGGAAAGATCGTAGCGCAATCCTTCGCTGCAAAGATCACCCCAAAAGGCTGACCGGGACAAGACCAGACCAACCGGTCTTTCGAGAAGCGTTTGCAGGGCCTGTTCGGAATCGGCGTGGATGGTGGATTTCTCGAAATCGAACTGAACGCCGCAGGGACGCGTCTCGCCACGCCTCTTCGCTCCAATCGCAGCCGTGCGGATGCCTATTCCGTCTCCTGACTCCCGCCTATCCCACCACCCGATCGAGTCACTGCCCTTCTCGAAGAATCTCCCCTTTCCTTTCATCCACTTACCCCGAATCCCCGCTAACTCCTCCCTGTCGCCGTGCTACCCCTGGTCTCAGAAAGCCGTTTCCCTTTGTCCAAATCCAAAAAGCCCGTCTCCCCCAAACAGCGCGCCGCCAACCGCGCCAACGCCCGAAAATCCACCGGGCCGCGCACCCCTGAAGGCAAGGCCCGTTCCGCCCGCAACGCCGTCAAACATGGATTCGCCGCATCCGGCTACGCCGTCGTCCGCCTCGAAGACCTCCAAAGC